>Ga0073928_10001801_pt1 | contig 39747 bp, 32 predicted proteins | sample PaiPotPPA55metaG_FD_76969 | JGI IMG/M metagenome (GOLD analysis project Ga0073928, IMG submission 76969) | Iron sulfur acid spring bacterial and archeal communities from Banff, Canada, to study Microbial Dark Matter (Phase II) - Paint Pots PPA... ... | reverse complement strand
CGGATGTCATGGTCGGCTCATACCACATTCATCCCTACCGGCACTTCGATGACTTCAATCCCGGCATCGGCATGGAGTGTTCGGTCACGCCGCAATGGGCGGCCGCGTTCGGCTATTTTCGAAACTCCCTGGACCGGCCCTCGTTTTACGGTGGAGCGATATACACGCCGGAATTTGCACACTGGGGCTGGTTCCGGTTCGGCGCCATGGGCGGGATCATCTCCGGCTATAACTACGGGAACATTGGTCTGGGAAGGAATAATCGAACCGGGCCGGTGCTTGCCCCGACCGCAATCACCCGATTTGGGCGATTCGGTGCGAACTTTATCTTGATCCCGCCGATCCACGCGGACAATTTACCGTTCACCGTCGGCCTTCAGGTGAAATACCGATTCCGCTAGTCGCGAACCAAGATCGGCGCGCTGCTGCTACCGCCGCCCGGTCGCAAACCTCGAACCCTTAACGTCGCGGCGCATTTGCCCGGCACCGTCCTTTGGACCTCTGCGGTCATCGGAGCCGTCGTCGATCCGAAAGGCCGGTCGCTCGGGGCTGGGCAGCGGCTTTTTCACCCGGCAACGCATGAACCGGCTTTGCAAGCTCTCGTGTACTGCCGGCGATACTGCGCCGATCCGGATCCACTCGAACGCCATCCCATCCCAATCCCCATCCTCCACGTGACTTCCCTGTCCCATTCCCTGCACCAATCTCTGCACCTGGTACTCCCGGCGGAGTGCCTCGTCCTCGGGCGGCGTGGGGGTATCGCTGTGGATTTCAGCGCGAATGCATAAGATTCTCAGCGCCCTCTCACGGGCCGCACTGTCGGCGCCAGACACGGAAGCGGCTTTGGCCAATTTCTCGGTGACCGCTTGAAGCCCCCCTTTGGGCCAGTGCTGAACGCTGGCGATGAAGGTCTCGGCGGTTCCCTTCAGCATCTCTTGCTCGGAAATCCCGGCATTGAGCACCGCCGCCCATTCGTACGCCCGTATGTGTCGATCGGCCTCGAACAGATTCGTGAGGGATTCCTCTGCGTCGCGCATGCGCTGCTCTGCCATTTGAGCCTCGCACGATTTAAGCGCTCGCTCGAACCGCGCCTGTAGACCGCGCGCCTCAGTCCTCGGCATTTCATCTAGCGCATCAAACGCCGTACGCAGCTCGGTCAGTTTCGCAGCTTCGCCGAGCAGCGCCGCCCCCGGCAGCGCGGCCACCCGCTCGGCCTCGTCGCACAGCGCCACGGCTTTTACCTTAACGGCTTCCAGCCCCGCCATATATTCCGCATAAGCCTGCTGGCGTCTTTGATAAACCGCATCGCAGAGCTCGCGAAATTCGTTCCACAGCGACTGATCCTGATCGCGCGGCGCCGGACCAGTTTCCTTCCACAGGATTTGCAGCTGCTTCACGGCATCGATGGCCTCGCGGCTATCTTCCTGCGTGAGCAAATGACGCGCTCGCTTGATGAGAGACTGCTTATCCGCCGCATTGCCCTCCTGCCACGCATCGAGCCTTGCCTGCAGCCGACCCGTCGACTCTTCAAACTCCTTCTGAACGGACTGACCCGCTTCCCGGTCCACCGGGTAGCACTGACGCCACTCCTGGCGCGCTTCACGCAGCACGCTCGCCAGCAGGCGCCAGTCCGGATTGTCCGCATTCTGAGCCGTCTCGAACGCCGTCAGCCGCTCGAGCAATGCCTTGCGCTTGTCCAGATTCTCCTGCCGCAACCTCGCCTGCGCTTCGAAATATTCACGGCAGGGTTGATACGCCGCCTGTGAGGCCCGGTGAAACCGCTCCCAGTCCGCCGATGCATCGCTCACGATCCCCTTGCTGATCGTCCGCCATTCCTGCTGCAAAAGCTTGATGCGCTCGGAAAGTGCCTTGGGGTCGTCCGTGGAACCGATGAGCGCCTCCATCTCCTCGATGAGCTCGATGCGCTTGGGCGCGACGGCATAGTCCTTCCACTGCTTGAGCTCATTCAACTTGTCATCGAGCTGCTGCAAAAGCCGCGTGAGAAAGGCCGGCACGTCGGCCGCGGACGACAGCTTGTCTTCTATGGCGCGGCGCAGGCCCGCCGCCTGTTGCGTATTGCCGTCGCTCAGCGCCCCATTGGCCTTGCGGATCAAGCCGCCGATCTGGCGAAAGACCTGCTCCTCCGCCGCCCGCTTTTCCGCGAGCGCGCTCTCCGCTGCCTCGCGGATCGCGGCCGCTTCTTTGCGAAGCCGTGCTTCGGCGTCGGCCTGTGCCGAGGCTGCCTCTTGAGCCGCCTGACGCGCGCGCTCACGTGCGTCTCGAGCGGCCTGCTGCGCCGCCTGCAAGGCAGCTTCCTCCGCAACCTGGCGCAGGTGTGCGGCGATGACTTCACGGCAACGATCGATTGCCTGGCTGCCGCGCTGTTCCGTATTCGCATCCACCTGCGCGCCCAGCGAGTGCCAACGCCTGTCGAGTTGCTCAAAGGCTGACGTGTAAAGGGTGTCATAGGTCCGCCGGCTGTGCCGCTCCAGCGCGGCACACAGCGCATCGACCTCGCTCGCAAACTCCGCCGCCTTCCGATGCTCGGCGTTCAATGCATCGCATTTCTGCTTGAGAATCTTGTAGACATTCTTGTCCTTGCTGCCGACCTGCTTGAGAAGCTGCCTGAGCTGGGCGGGATCTTCGACACGCTGGGCTGCCAACTGGCGCAGGCGGCTGGAAGGACTTTCCACGACGAGCTGCGCGGCTTGAATCGGATCATCCATGGACTCGAGGGCCTGCGGCAGGTGGGCGTTGTCCTTGCACAGCGCCGCCACGGAGAACATCACCGACCGATGTTCTGCCTGACGGCAGAAGGCCGCAAAATCGATGGTCCCCTCATCAATGAGCTCCGCCAAACGCGCCTGCGCAGCGTGTTGCAGAACGGCGGGAACGGCGTCGCCGGCCTGACCGGACATTCCGGCAAGCTTCCGCAGAGCGTCTCCGTCGGGCAGCTTGTGAATGGCTGCGGCACGCAAAGACTCTTCATCGGTGCCCAGCGCCGTACCAAGGAGGAGATCCGGAGATTCCTCGTTCAGCGTCGCGATTCGCTCTTCCAGGGTCGGCGGTGATGGCGGCGCCTTGGCAAAAAAACGCGAAAACAGCTTCATCGAAGCACCCTGCAAGCCCCAATGCCGGGTTGAGCCACGGCTGAGCCGTCCGATAAGTACCTGATTAACATTCCGAAAATGCCTTCTTCGCCAAGGATTATCTATTTGACGCCGAAAAACCTCGGCCTCCGTGCCAAGGATATCAGGTGCACTCTTGAAGTCTGATTGTCATTTGCGATTGAGTGGCCGGTTCCGCAAACAATTGCGGGATCGCCTGGGAGTCGCTCCATTAAGAAGATGAGAATCACCTCTGGCGATCTGAAACGAGAACACTCTCGAACGGCAGGCCGACGTAGTTCTCGGCGACGCTGGTGAGCGCCGCGGACGACCCGGTCAAATAGTCCAGTTCCGCCAGCTGCAGCCGGTGGCTCAAGGGGTCGTCAGAGAACTTGTGCGTGATCGAGGTGAACCACCACGAGAAGCGCACCGCCTTCCAGATGCGGCGCAAGCATTGCGCGGAGTAGCGATCGATGAGTTCCTCGCGGCCGGTCCGGTAGTATTCGACCAACGCCTGATACAGCACGCGAACGTCCGCGGCCGCGAGATTCAAGCCCTTGGCGCCCGTGGGGGGCACGATGTGCGCGGCGTCGCCCACCAGGAATAGCCGCCCGAATTTCAAAGGTTCCACCACGAAACTGCGCAGCGGCGCGATGCTTTTTTCGATCGATGGCCCGGTGACCACCGCTTCGGCGACCGATGCGGGCAGGCGCCGGCGCAACTCGTCCCAGAACCGCACATCCGTCCACGCTTCCAGTTTCTCTTCCAGGCCGCACTGCAGATAGTAGCGGCTGCGCTGCAGCGAACGCATGCTGCATAGGGCGAATCCGCGTTCATGATTCGAGTAAATCAATTCGCGCGCAGCCGGCGGAACGTCGGCCAGAATACCGAGCCAACCAAAAGGATAGATGCGCTCGAAGCTTTGCATCGCCTGTAGCGGGATGCTGCGCCGGCAGACGCCGTGATAGCCGTCGCAGCCGGCGACGAAGTCGCACGTGAGTGTATGGATGCGCCCGTCCTGGGAGTAGCGTACCGTGGGATGCGTGCCGTCGAAACCTTCGACGGTCACATCCTGCGCCTCGAATATCAGCCTCCCGCCCGCCGCGATGCGAGTCTCCATGAGATCCTTGGTGACCTCGGTTTGACCGTAGACCGAGACGGTATCGCCGGTGAGGCCCTTCAAGTCGACGCGAAAGGACTTCCCGTCGAACCCAAGGGCGAATCCGTCGTGGACCAGTCGTTCGCTCAGCATTCGCGCGCCGACTTTCGCCTGCACGAGCAAGTCCACGGTCCCTTGCTCGAGAACTCCGGCGCGGATGCGGCCGGCGACATACTCTCGGCTCTGGCGTTCGAGGATGACGCTATCCACGCCGTGCTGGTGCAGCAACTGCGACAGCAGAAGACCCGATGGGCCGGCGCCGATGATTGCTACCTGAGTGCGGGCCATGGCGCGCCTCCGATGGAGTTTCACCGGAGCCTAGCAGCGCCGCAGGCGCCTTATTGCACAATCCTGATGCGCGCTGGTACTTATCCGCCAAGGTGGCGGCGGCGAAAATCAACGGGACTGACGCCGCTGTGGCGCCGGAAAAAGCGCGAAAAATAAGCCGGATCCTTGAATCCGAGCTCCTCGGCGATGCCGCTCACCGGACTCGCGGCGTACACCAGGCGGCGCCGAGCCTCCAACGCCAGCCGCTGTTGAATCAAATCGAAGGCCGTGCTGCCGGCTAGACGGCGGCACAGCCGATTCAGACTGGTTTCGGACAGCGACAGGTGCCGCGCGTAGCGCTCCACCGGCCAATGCTTGAGGTATCGCGATTCGATCAAGTGACGGAAGCGCCGCAGCCGGTCTGCGTCGCGGCTGCTGTGGATTTCGGAACTGCCGTGCGCGGCGGTGCCGTGCGCGGCGGTGCCGTGCGCCAGAACCCACAACACGCAGCATGCCAGCCAGCTGCCGACCGGAGCGGCCCAGCTGTCGGGTTGTGCAAATTCATACGCCAGCCGCTCGAGCAACTGCCCTGCGCGCGCGGCGAGCTGCGCATCCCCGCGCAGGTCGATCGCACGCGGCATGGAGAACAATGTTTCGATGGGCCATTGGTGTACGGCGGCCGCCATGCTGAGCACGCGGGAGAGATCCACCGTCAGCACATACCCAAGAGTGTCCGCGCGAAATCGGAAACTGTGGACGGTCCCGGCTGGGATGATCATGACGGCGGGCCCCGCCAGAGCGGCACGCGTATCGTCCAGAGTGACGCTGACAGGACCGGCGGTCACCAAGACGCATTGACTGAGCAGGGCGTGCCGATGAGTGCCGATTCGCCACAGATACTTGCGGCTGCGCGATTGAATGTCTTCGATGTGCACGCCGTCGGTTTGAGCCGTCGCAGGCGTTTCGCCGTACAGGGAGAAGCTCGGGATATTACGGCGGTTGGATCGCATCAGGCTGTTCCGTGACTTGGTCGGAACTCGACGACCCATGCAAGAGGACCCGAGCGCGCTGCACGCGCCCGGGTGGAGTCAACGCTAAAGCTTAGGCGCCGGGCTTCTGCGCCCAGACCTTGCACCAGCCGCCTGCCGGCACGCTCTTGCCCGCGAAGATATTGCAGGCCGCGGTGGCATCGCCCGCCTTCCCTTGGTATTGCGCACAGGTACTGCATTTTTGCGTTGGTTTGAATGTTGGATTCGCGGCAGCATCAACCTTGCTGGCATCGGTCACAAAACCCAACGCTTGGGCGGTCGGGTCCTTGGGATCCAGCGCGGGAAGTCCTGCGGCGGCCGCGGAATCGGCCATGAGACCCATTGCCGGAATGAATGCGCCGGCGATCAGTCCGCTCTTGACGATAGCTCGACGTGAAATCTTGCGTTGCATCGTAATGATCCTTTGGGTGGAAAACTAAGGCGCATTTTGTCGCTTTTCCCGGCCGATTTGTCATAAATAAACATTAATAGTTTCGCTCGGGCGCGAACGATAATCACTATCATCCGCGCGACACGCAGGTCCACGACGTGAACGCGCGACGCGAAACTAGACGTGAACTCTGGACGCAACCGGCTCAACCCGACGCGATCGCCAGCAGCCAATCGTGAAACAACTGTACCTCACGGCGAATTCGCTGCGGGCGCTCCGGCGTGATGACAAAGTAGGAATTATCGTCCGGAAAATCCTGCGGCAGCGCCCTCACCAGCCTCCCCGTCGCAAAGTACGCGTCCAAAAAAATTCTGTGCGCCAGCGCGACGCCGGCGCCGGCCGCCGCGAGTTCCAATGCAGCGATGGTCGTGTCGACGGTCGGACACTCGCTCGACGGGACGTCCACGAGCTCCAGCGTCTGCCGTACCTTCAGCCAGTGATTCTCGTATCCCATGATGTGGATGAGATGCCGCGGCAGCAACGCTGCCGGATCGCTGTTCACCTGCGCCGCCCGCAACAGAGTCGGGCTGCAGACGGGTAGGATGCTCTGATTCAACAGGCGTTCCGACCGGTAGCCATGCCAGTGACCGGCGCCGTAGCGAATTTCCAAATCGGTGGCTTCGTCGAGAACGGCGTTGTCCCAAATCACCGAGGACAACCTCACTTCGACCGACGGATTGGCGATGCTGAACGCGGGAAGCTTGGGCCCAAGCCATAGGGCAGCCAGGGACACCGGGGCGTGAACGGTGATTTGCACGCGCTCCGATCCACCGAAGAGTCCGACCGTTGAATCCGCGAGTTCCTCGAATGCCTTGCGCACGGGCGGTAAATAGGCCACGCCCATGGGGGTGAGCTTGACTCCGCGCGGCAGCCGTTCGAACAACGCAAAACCCAGATGCGCCTCGAGCGCGCGGATCTGGTAGCTGATGGCACCCGAGGTTAGGTTCAGTTCCGCCGCCGCGGCGGCAAAACTGGACGTGCGAGCGGCCGCCTCGAATGCTCGTAGCCAGGTCAAGGTCGGCAGCCCGACGACGGGGCGAATTTGGGTCATGGAGACCTCGGACTAAAATTTTAGGGCCAAAGGTACCAAAATATTGGGTTGTATGCCGCCTATCGATCAATTTATTGTGGTCATTCCCATTCGCCGGAGCCTCGGGTCTGCATGAAAACAAACGCACGCGTGGTCGTGGTCGGCGGCGGCATGATGGGCGCCAGCCTGCTGTATCACCTCGCTCTGGAAGGTTGTTCCGACACAATCTTGATCGAAAAAAGCGAACTGACATCGGGTTCCACATGGCATGCCGCAGGTCAATGCCCGAACATCACCGGCAGCTACAACCTGGCGAAAATCCATGCCTACAGTAATGAGCTGTATCCGAAGCTCGAGGCGCTGACCGGGCAGTACGTGAGCTGGCATCCCTGCGGGGGCCTAAGGCTCGCGAACAACCAACACGAGCTCGCCTGGCTCAAGCAGGTGTTGGGGTTTTCGAAGAGCATCGGCTTTCGCATGGAAATCGTCGGGCTCGACGAGATCAAGCGCCTCAACCCATTCCTGACTACTGACCATGTAATCGCGGCCGCGTGGACCCGGGATGACGGACACGGCGACCCCTCGGGTCTCTGCAATGCCTTGGCCAAGGCTGCGCGCGACTTGGGGGCGACCGTGATGCGCCACAATCGCGTCATCGACATTCGCCCGCGCCGCAACGGTGAATGGGAGGTGGTCACCGAAAAAGGCAGCATCGTCGCCGAGATGGTGGTCAATGCCGCCGGCTGCTACGCGCGCCAGGTCGCCGCCATGGTCGGCGCCGACGCACCCATCACCAACATGCAGCATCACTACGTGGTGACCCATCCGATTCCGGCATTCATGGAGCGCAGCGAAGAAATTCCGGTGATGCGCGATTCCTATACCTCCGGCTACCTTCGGCAGGAACAGAAGTCCGGCCTGATGGGCATCTATGAGAGCGCCGGGCTGCACGAGGCCTGGGCGCCGCGAGGCTTTCCCGAATGGGAATCCTCGAACGAATTGTTTCCGGATGACCTGGATCGCATCGCGCCGTGGCTCGAACGGGCCATCGAGCGCATGCCCATCTTCGGCGAAGTCGGAATTCGGCGCGTCATCAATGGCGCAATTCCGCACACTCCCGACGGGGCGCCCCTGCTGGGGCCTGCCGCGGGGCTGCGCAATTTTTGGATGTGCTGCGGAACCTCCTTCGGTATTGCGCAGGGCGGCGGCTGCGGGAAATATCTTGCACAGTGGATGTTGCACGGCGATGCAGAGATCAACATGGCGGAATTCGACCCGCGGCGCTTCGGCGCATTTGCCGACGCGGCCTATGTGCGGGACAAGGTGTTCCTGGATTATCGGTTGACGTTCACCACGAGAAGACCGGGCGAAGAAGAAATGGCGGGCCGCCCTAAGAAGGTGAGTCCGTTGCATGACAGGTTGCGGGCGCAGGGCTGTGTGCATACGGAAACCTTCGGCTGGGAGCGCCCCAAATGGTTTTCTCCCGATGGCCGGGCCGAAGACTATGGCTATGCGCGAAACAATGTGTTCGATGTGGTGCGGGATGAGGTTGCGGCCGTGCACGAACGCGTCGGAGTTCTCGATCTGACCGGATTCGCCAAGTACGACATCAGCGGAGCGGGAGCCGAGGCATATCTCAATCGCGTTTGCGCCAACCAGGTGCCTCGCAAAGCAGGCGGTATTGCGCTCGTGCATCTCTTGTCGACGGGCGGACGCATTCAAGGCGAGATGACCATCACCCGCCTGGACGACGATAAGTTCTATGCCCTGTCGGCTGCTGCCGCGGAACTGCGCGATCAGGATCTCTTGACTCAGAGTGTGTCGCCCGGCGAGGCGGTCCGGATCGAGAATGTCACTGAGGATCGCGGCGTGCTCGTGGTGAGCGGACCACGCTCCCGCGAACTCTTGAGTCGATTGACCGATGAGGATCTGGGCAACGACGCGTTTCGCTGGCTGAGAGGCCGCGAGATCCGCATCGCGGGGCAGCCGGTGCGCGCGCTCCGCGTCAGCTATGTCGGCGAGCTCGGCTGGGAACTGCATCCGCGCATGGCATCATTGCCGGCCCTGTACGATGCGGTTTGGGAGGCCGGCCGGAAATTAGGCATCGCAAATTATGGATTGTATGCGGTCAATACCATGCGGATCGAAAAAGGCTACAAAGCTTGGTCCACCGAACTGACCAATGAATTGAACATGCTGGAAGCCGATATGCCGCGCTTCATCCAATTCGACAAATCCGGCTTCGTCGGCAAGGCGGCGACGCTCGAGCAGGCGCCGCGTCCGCTGAAAATCGTCTACGCGGAGGTCGCAGCAACCGACACGGACGCGCGCGGCGGTGAACCCGTGCTGGTGCAGGATCGCTGCATCGGAGTCACCACCTCCGGCGCCTACGGGCACCGCGTCCAGAAAAGCCTTGCGTTCGCCTGCGTCGACCCTGATTTCGCCGCGCCCGGGAGCCGCTTCGACGTGCTCATCCAAGGCGAGCGCCGCGGCGCGACGGTACTCGGCGCGCCGGCCTTTGATCCGGACAATTCGCGGATGAGGGGCTAGCGTGGCAATCGACCTTCCAACGCGCGCCAGAGTCGTCATCGTGGGCGGCGGCGTCATCGGCTGCTCCGTCGCTTATCACCTGACCAAGATGGGCTGGAGCGATGTGGTTCTTCTGGAACGCAAGCAGCTGACCAGCGGCACGACCTGGCATGCGGCCGGTCTCGTCGGCCAGCTGCGCCAGAGCATCAACATGACGCAGCTGGCGCGCTACACGGCTGAGTTGTACCGCGGTCTCGAAGCGGAGACCGGACAGGCGACCGGCTATCGCCAATGCGGCTCTATATCCCTGGCCACGACTCCCGGCCGCATGGAGGAGCTGAAACGCAATGCCTCGATGGCCAAGGTATTCGGTCTCGCGGTCAACGTCGTGGGACCGCAGGAGATTCGCTCGCTGTATCCGCTCGCCAATCTCGAGGATGTCATCGGCGGCATTCACATACCGAGCGACGGCTACGCCAACGCAGTCGATATCACGCAGGCGCTTGCCAAGGGCGCGCGCAAGCGCGGCGCGCAGATCTTCCAGGATCTCAAAGTGACCGCCGTCCATCACGATGGTGAACGCGTGAGCGGCGTGCAAACGGACCGTGGGCGCATCGACGCCGATTATGTCGTGCTCTGCGGCGGCATGTGGACCCGCGATCTTGCCGCCGGCATCGGCGTGACCGTTCCCCTGCATGCCTGCGAGCACTACTATGTCTTGTTCCAGGATGTAACCGGCCTCACGCCCGATATGCCGGTGCTGCGCGACTATGATCATTGCAGCTACTTCAAATACGACACAGGCAAATTGCTGGTCGGCGCATTCGAACCCCACGCCCGTCCATGGGGTGCAGATGGAATTCCAGATGATTTTTCCTTCGGTGAGATTGCCGGCGACTTCGGCCACTTCGAACCGGTGCTGCTGGACGCGATGCGCCGCATCCCGGCCCTGGAAAAGGCCGGCATACAAAAATTCTTTTGCGGCCCCGAAAGCTTCACGCCCGACGTGCGCTATCACCTGGGCGAGTCCACCGAACTCAAGAATTGTTTCGTGGCGGCGGGCCTCAATTCCATCGGCCTGCAATCGGCGGGCGGCATCGGCAAAGTCGTGTCCGAATGGATACGCGCCGGGCACCCGCCGGTCGACCTGTGGGAAGTCGACGTGCGGCGCAACATGCCGTTCCAGATCAACCGCCAATATCTGCGGGCGCGAGTGTCGGAAAGCCTGGGGCTGCTGTACGCGACGCATTGGCCTTTCCGTCAATACGAAACGGCGCGCGGCGCGCGCAAATCGACGCTGCATGATCGTCTGTCTGCGGCGGGCGCGTGCTTCGGCGAAGCGTTCGGCTGGGAGCGCGCGAACTGGTATGCCCCCGCCGGGGTACAGGCCCGGTACGAATACAGCTATGGCCGACAGAACTGGTTCGAACACAGCGCGAACGAACACCGCGCGGTGCGCAACGCGGCCGGACTTTTCGACCAGTCATCCTTCGCCAAATTTCGACTCGAAGGCGCGGACGCCGCCCGCGTGCTGAACCGCATCTGCGCCAACGACGTCGCCGTTGCGCCCGGGAAAATGGTCTACACCCAGTGGCTCAACGACCGAGGCGGCATTGAAGCCGATCTCACCGTGACGCGTCTCAGCGAGACGGCGTTCCTGATCGTCGGCGGCGCGGAGACCGAAAGCAAGGACTTCAACTGGCTCAAGCGGCACATCGAGCCGGGCGCGAACTGCGTGCTGACCAATGTCACCTCCGCAATGGGTGTCCTGTCGGTGATGGGACCACGCTCCCGGGAATTGCTGCAATCGCTCACGCCCAACGACCTGTCGGATACCGCCTTCCCCTTCGCGACCAGCCAGACGATTGAACTGGGGTATGCGCTGGTGCACGCCGCGCGCATTACCTACGTGGGTGAACTCGGATGGGAACTCTACGTGCCCACTGAATTCCTGCAGGGCGTTTATGACGAGGTGGCGAGCTCAGGGAAGCGTTGCGGGCTCGTGCACGCGGGCTACCACGCGCTGAATTCCCTGCGCATCGAAAAGGCGTACCGGCATTGGGGCCACGACATCACCGACGAAGACACGCCGTTGGAAGCCGGGCTCGGCTTCGCAGTCAAATGGGACAAGCCGGACGGATTCATCGGCCGCGACGCGCTGCTGCGGCAGAAGCAATCGGGCTTACCGAAGCGGCTGGTGCAATTCAAGCTCAAATCGCCCGAACCCCTGCTCTATCACAACGAGCCGATCTGGCACGGGGATGCCATCGTCGGCTTCATCCGGTCGGGAATGTACGGACACTCTCTCGGGGCCGCCGTGGGGTTGGGGTACGTGACCGCGCCGGGCGGCGCACCCGTAGGCACGGTGGGGACCGACGACTACGAGATCGAAGTGGCCGGTATCCGTCATCCGGCGACCGCCTCGCTGCGTCCCCTGTATGACCCGAAAAACGAGCGCATCAAACGCTGAACACTGATGAGTTGGACGGCGACTCGAATCGAAATCGGAGGTGACGTCATGGGTAAATCCGAAGCCGCTGTAATCGAGCGGTTGGCCGCAGATACCAAGATCGGCTACAGCTTGGACCGCAAGTTCTACTGCGACGATGCCGTGTTCGAGGCGGATATGGACCGGGTCATCGGCCGCAAGTGGATCGTCGCCGGCCACGTCGACCGCGTGCGCAACAAGGGCGATTATTTTCTCTACAAGATCGGCAATGAATCCATCATCATCGTGCGCAGCGGCGAATCGACCATCAATGCGTTCTACAATGTCTGCCGCCACCGCGGCTCCCTCATCTGCACCAAGCCCGAGGGGCGCGTCGCCCGTCTGACCTGCGGATATCATGCGTGGAGCTACGGACTCGACGGCGCGTTGCTCGCCGCGCGATTGATGCCGGCGGATTTCTCGAAAAAAGACAATGGCCTGCATCGCTGCCACATCCGGGTGTTTTACGGCTTTATTTTCATCAATCTATCCGATGAGGCGCCGGTGGATTTCGATGCGTCGTTCGCGGATCTTGCACCCTATCTCGATTTCCACGGTTTCGCCGACGCGAAAATCGCGTATGCGCAGTCCTATCCCACCACGGCCAATTGGAAGCTGATCGTCGAGAACTTCGTCGAGTGCTATCACTGCGCCCCGGCGCATCCGGAGTTTTGTTCGATGCATCCGCCGGAGGCGCTGATCGCCTTCGGCGCGGGACCGAGCTCCGGTCCGGCCGATGCGGTCGAAAAATATCTGCCGGCGCTCAAGGCCTGGGAAATTCGGGCAGCGAGCCTCGGGCGACCGCTCGGCACCGTCGACGACGGGCCCGAATCGTCGCACCTCCGGCTGCTGCTGCAGCGGACGATTCGAGAAGGCTACGACAGCGAGACGCAAGACGGCAGACCGGCCTCGTCATTGATGGGCAAGCGCCTGGGGTTCGACCAAGGGCGAATGTACTTGTCTTTCAGCCCCTTCACCCAGCTCGTCGCCACCAATGACTTCGCCGTGCTGTTTCTGTTCACGCCGCGCAGCACCTTGCACACGGATGTGGACCTCTACTGGCTGGTCGACCGTCATGCGACCGACGTTGACGTCAAGAGAATGATCTGGGGTTGGGATGAGACGACCAAACAGGACAAGGAGATCACCGAGAACAATCAGGCCGGCATACTGTCGAGGCACTATCAGCCCGGCCGCTATTCGGAGCACGAGCGGCGCGTGGTGACGTTTCAGCAGTGGTACCTGGCACAGTTCGGTCACACGCTGGCGTGAACGCTTTGCGCAACCACTGAGCGGGCTCACTGAGCGGAATCGCTCAGCAACTCATCTCTCGTGAGGGAATTCCTCCCTATCGATGGAGGCGCCCTCGGCGCCGCAACAATCGTCACATATTAGATATATCTACGTAACAAAACTGAAACCTTGTGGACGCACCATGTGCGCCGTCGATTTCCGTTGCGGAAATCCAACGAACTCCCAACACAAGGTGAATCATGTCGACGAGGTACGTACTCAGTCGCTTGTGCAGTGCGCAAGCGGCCTTCGGTTGCATTCTGTTCATTAGTTCAGTGACAAACGCGCACGCAGACGCCACGGACGATGCGGATCAAACACGCGCCCACGGTCTCGATCCAGTACTCGTGACCGCACAGGCGCTGCATGGTCCTCAATCGGCGCCTTCGCAGGGATCACTTGTTGCGACTCAGCCACAATCGATCGTAGGCGCGGAATTCATTCAGAACAATGACGCTCCCGCAGCAAATTACACCGACATCATCAAGTTCACACCGAGCGTGTGGACCGTCGATCCGAACGGTCCGGGCCTGATGGAAAATCTCGGCACGTCGATTCGCGGCTTTCAGGACGGGCAATTCAACGTCACGCTGGACGGCATTCCCTGGTTCGACCCGAACGATTTCACCCACCATTCGACCAGTTATTTCATGTCTCAGGACATCGGCAATGTGGTGGTCGACCGGGGACCCGGCAACGCGGGTACCTTCGGCAACGCGACGTTTGGCGGCACCGTTTACATGCAATCGGCTGATCCCAAGAAAACCATGGGTCTCACCACGACGCTCAGTTTCGGCAGCTTCAACACGCAGCTGGTCGGCGTGCGTTTCGACACCGGCGAAGTCAGCGAATGGGGCGGCACCCGCGCCTTCCTGAGCATCAAGACTCTGTCCTCGGACGGTTATCTCAGCAATGCCAATATCGAGCGCAGCAATGCCTTCTTGAAGGTGATCCAACCGGTGAATGATTTCACCGACATTACCTTTGCCTCGAACATCAACAAGCTCAAGCAAAATCCGCCGGTCGGCGCAACGCCAGCTCAGTTGGCCGCGTATGGGGCGAACTACGCCTACAATCAGAATCCGGCCAGCCAGGGCTATTACGGCTACAACCTCGATAAGATCACCACGGACTTCGAATACATCGCCATCAACTCGAACGTGGCGGGCTGGACGATCGACAACAAGCTCTACACCGACGCGTACTTCCATGATGGCTGGAACGGGCTGGATGTCGGCGGCGCGCTGCCCAACGGTACGACGCTTCCGGGCGATACGCCGAACGGCACCATCTATGGCGCCAACGACGTCCCCGGACAACAGCTCACCAACAACTATCGATCGGTAGGCGATATTCTGCGTGTGTCGCGCAACTTGGGACCCGGCGACGTGCAGTTCGGCGGATGGTTCGACCACCAGAGCAATCTCCGTGAACTCCGCGAAGTCGACTTCACCAATAACTACGCGTTCAACCCGGACCTGAGCGTACCGGTGGGTGGGCTGCCGCAGGCGTCCTACATCGATCGCCTCCAGCACAATCAGCTGTTCACACGGCAAGCCTTCCTGCAATACATCTGGCACGTCATTCCGGATCTGGACGTGACGGGTGGAGTCAAATACGTCAACTTCGAGCGCGACATCGTCTCCCCGGTCAATCAGGGAACCGAGCTGCCGCTCGACTACAAGCAAACGTGGACACGTGATCTGCCGTCGTTCGACGCGCATTACAAGTTGGCGGAGAACTGGTCGGTTTACGCCCAATACTCGAAAGGGTTTCTGGCGCCGAACCTGAACATTCTGTACGTGCCGACCCCCAGCGGCAACACCGTGAATCCTCAAGGCACGACGAATATCCAGGCAGGCACGACGTGGGTCGGTCAGGCGCTGACCGTATCGGCGGATGTGTACACGATCAATTTCAGCAACGAGATTGCTTCCCACACCGTCAACAATCAAAAGGAGTTCTACAACCTGGGTGCCGTCAAATACAAGGGCGCCGAGTTCGAAGCAACTTACGTCGTGGGATTCGGAGTCAGTGTCTACGGCAACGCGAGTTATATCAGCGCGCGGCAGACCGCGGACCAAACCTGGGTTCCGAATACACCGAATCGCACGGCGGCGCTCGGCCTGCTCTACAACCAAGGCCCGATCCAGGCCTCGGTGATCGAGAAATATGTGGGCGTGCGCTATGGAGATGCGGGAGACTACTATCGGCTGGGCGGCTACGGCACGGCCGACGCGGCCGTCAACTACGATTTTGGCTCGTTCGGCAGTGCGTTGAAGGACCTCAAGGTCGGTGTGACCATGCAGAATCTCACCGACCGAAAGTCCATTTATTTTCTCAACGGCTACTCGAACAGCAGCAATTTTAATCCGCTTGTTTCCAACGGCGTTCCTCTGTTGTTCACGCTTCCGGGCCGCAGCTTCCAGGTCAACCTGTCGGCTTCGTTTTAGCGGACGGCGCGGTCTTGCAGCACGGCCCACGGGGGCCGTGCACCGTCGCGCGGATGACTACCGAGTCCGGCGATCCGGGGCGTGACACCCAAGCCCGTTCACGCTACCGTAAGTGTCATGTCGGGGCTCGATCTGGAAAGTATCGGTAGATCGGTCGTCAAGCTGCGCGCTGACGTGCCCGAAGATGCGTTTACGGCCGGTATCTTGGGATCGCAGCGCACCGGCAACGGCGTCGTCATCGATTCGAACGGGTTGATCCTGACCATCGGCTACTTGGTGACCGAGGCCACCGATGTGTGGCTGACCACACCGGACGGACGCGAACTGGCCGGCCACCCCCTGGCGTACGATCAGGTCACCGGATTTGGATTGGTGCTGCCGCTGCAAAAGGCGGACATCGCGCCGATTCCCCTCGGGTCGTCGGCGGAACTCAAGCCGGGCGATGAAGCCTACGTGGTGAGCTCTCCGGAGTTCGCCGAGCCGCAGACCGTGCAAGTATTCGCGCGCCGCGAGTTTGCGGGCGCATGGGAATATCTCCTGGAGGACGCAATATTCGCGACCCCTGCGCACCCTCACTGGTCCGGCTCCGCATTGATCGATGGCCGCGGCAGTTTGGTTGGCTTGGGATCCCTGCTCGTGCGCGAGCTGACCGACGGCGAAGAAATCAACGCCAATATGTTCGTGCCGATCGACTTGCTCAAACCCATTCTCAAGGAATTGACCACCCGCGGCCGCGCCTCGCGGCAGTCGCGGCCTTGGCTGGGCGTGTACGCCGCGGAAATGACGGGCAAGGTGTACGTGACCGGCGTCGCCGAGGGCGGCCCGGCGCAATTGGCCGACATTCGGGAGGGCGATCTGATCTTGCGCGTGGCGGAACACGACGTCGCTACCCTGCCCGACTTCTATCGGCGCCTGTGGGCCGTTGGACCGGCGGGCACCGGGGTGCCGTTGACGGCGATTCGCGGCGGCACGCGCCTGCACTTGGTGGTGCGGTCGGTCGACCGGGTGGATCTGCTCAAGCGGCCCCAAGCGCACTAAGACCCATAAGGCTTCTAAGCGGCCGGGAACTGATTCGCGAGGAAGGCTTCCCCGCGTTCGAGAATGAAGTAGCGGAACGCCTCCGCGGCCGGCGATAGCGTTTTGGCCTGATTGTTGACCACATGCCAGCGGCGCATGATGGGCAGACCCTCGGTCTCCGGGGAAGCGATCAAATGGTGATCGAGTTCCAGTCCCAGCGTGTGCAGCGACAGCAGGGATATGCCCATGCCGGCCATGACCGCTTGCTTGATCGCTTCATTGCTGGACATTTGCATCACCACCCGGGGTGCCACCTGATGCGTGCGCATGTACTCATCGAAGGCCGCGCGAGTGCCTGACCTCGGCTCGCGCACGATGAACCCTTCCCCCGCCAGCGCGCTCGCCGGCACGACTTCCATGCGCGTGAAGCGATGATCGATCGAGGTGACCAGTACATGCGGATGCATGGCGAAGGGCTCCGCGCGGGTTGCCCACCCCTCGGGCGGCCTGCCCATGATGGCCAGCTCAATATCACCTTCCTGCATCAGCACGACGATCTGTTCGCGGTTATTGGCGACCTGTAACCGGATTTCGATGCCCGGGTGCTCTTCGCGAAACTGAGCGAGCAGCCGCGGCAAGAAATACTTGGCGGTGCTGACCATTCCCACATCCAGGGGCCCCGTCTGCAGGCCGCGAAAACGCGCCACCAAGTCCTCCGCATCGCGCATGGCCGACAGCACGCGCCGGGTATGCGCCAGCACGTATTCGCCGACCATCGTCAGCGAGACTTGCCGGCTGGTTCGGTCGAAGAGCGGCAATCCCACTTCGATCTCGAGCTCCTTGATCTGCATCGATACGGCAGGTGCGGTGAGCTTCAGCTCTTCGGCAGCGCGAATGAAGCTCAAGTGCCTGGCAACGGAGGCAAAGACGCGTAGCTGGCGAAGGGTGGCGTTCTTCATTAAGAAATGCTTAACGTTGAGATAACAATAACTGACTGTACGCAAACGATCAACGGCCAGTACAGTCCCCGCGTCGAAACTCTAGGGGTTGAGCGACATGGCGGACACGATGGTGGCGAAAACGATCGAAAAATCAGTGGACAGCGTCATTTCGGACGTCAAGAAGCGCTACAGCGCCGGGGTCCTCAAATACCGGCAGATGGGGTACTGGGACGCCAACTACGCCCCTAAGGACACGGATACGCTATGCCTGTTCCGGATCACTCCGCAGGACGGGGTCGATCCCATCGAGGCGGCGGCGGCGGTGGCCGGCGAGTCGAGCACCGCCACTTGGACCGTCGTGTGGACCGATCGGCTGACCGCCTGCGACAGCTACCGGGCCAAGGCTTACAAAGTCGAGCCCGTGCCGAATAGCCCAGGCCAGTACTTCGCCTGGGTGGCGTACGACATCATCCTGTTCGAAGAGGGCTCGATAGCCAACATGACGGCGAGCCTGATTGGGAATGTATTCAGTTTCAAGCCGCTCAAGGCGGCGCGCCTCGAGGATATTCGAATTCCCGTGGCCTACGTCAAGACGTTCAAAGGTCCGCCGACTGGACTCATCGTCGAACGCGAGCGTCTGGATAAATTTGGCCGCCCGCTTCTGGGTGCCACCACCAAGCCGAAGCTCGGATTGTCCGGCCGAAACTACGGCCGCGTGGTCTATGAGGGCCTCAAAGGCGGTCTCGATTTCATGAAGGACGACGAGAACATCAACTCGCAACCCTTCATGCACTGGCGCGACCGCTATCTCAACGTGATGGATGCCGTCAACAAGGCGAGCGCGGCCACCGGAGAGGTCAAGGGTTCGTACCTCAACGTCACGGCCGGAACCGTGGAGGACATGTACGAGCGCGCGGAATTCGCGCGGGAACTAGGCTCGGTCGTGATCATGGTCGACCTGGTGGTCGGCTGGTCGACGATTCAAAGCATGTCCAACTGGTGCCGCAAGAACGACATGATCCTGCACATGCACCGCGCGGGACACGGCACTTACACGCGCCAGAAGAACCACGGCATCAGCTTCCGTGTCATCGCCAAGTGGCTGCGCCTCGCAGGCGTCGATCATTTGCATACCGGCACCGCGGTGGGCAAGCTCGAGGGTGACCCCATGACCGTTCAAGGCTACTACAACGTGTGCCGCGACAGTTACACCCGGCAGGATCTGCCGCGCGGCCTATTTTTCGATCAAGACTGGGCGGATCTTCGCAAGGTGATGCCGGTTGCCTCGGGCGGAATTCACGCCGGCCAGATGCATCTGCTGCTCGATCTGTTCGGCGATGACGTGGTGTTGCAATTCGGCGGGGGCACGATCGGCCACCCGGCGGGTATTCAGGCCGGAGCCGTGGCCAACCGCGTGGCGCTCGAGAGTTTGGTCAAGGCGCGCAACGAAGGGCGGGACATCCGCAACGAAGGTCCCGAGATTCTGCGCCGAGCAGCCAAGACCTGCAGTCCGCTGCAGCAAGCGCTCGATACCTGGGGCGAGATCAGTTTCAACTACGCCTCCACCGACACCTCGGATTACGCGGTTACCGCCGCCGCATCGAATTAACGCCAAAGGAGCACGCCGCATGATGACCAACCCCGTGGGCCGCATCACGCAAGGACAGTTCAGCTACCTGCCCGATCTCTCGGATGCGGAAATATCGCTGCAGATCGAGTACGGACTCAGCAAGGGTTATGCATGGAGCGTCGAATACACCGATGACCCCCACCCCCGAAACACGTACTGGGAGATGTTCGGCTTGCCGATGTTCGATCTGAAGGATGCCGCCGGCGTCATGTTGGAATTGCAATACTGCCGCAAAGCCTTTCCCCGGCACTACATCCGGCTCATGGCATTCGACTCCACGCGGGGCGTGGAATCGATGGTGATGAGCTTCATCGTCAACCGGCCGAGCGGCGAGCCCGGCTTCGGATTGAGACGGCAGGAAGCGCCCGGCCGCACCATTCGCTACACCGTGCACAGCTACGCAACGGACCGCCCGGAAGCCGAACGCAATCCATAGCTTCATTTTCCCGCGTCGAGATATCCATGGCTGCACCGCTCTATCAGATCCCAGGTCAACAGGCGCCCTCGCCCGGCGCTCCGGCCGATGCACATGCTCCTGTCGCGGACCGCACCGGCGAGCGTACGGTCGCGGAAGTTCTCGTCAAGAGTCAGGCCGGGGCGGTCATCGACGATCTCGAGCGCGATCTGGTCGGACTGGCGCCGGTCAAGAGCCGCATCCGCGACATCGCGGCCTTGCTGGTGATCGACAAGCTGCGCATGAACCTGGGACTTCAGGCGCATGTGCCCAGCCTGCACATGTCTTTCACCGGCAACCCGGGAACCGGCAAGACCACGGTGGCCTTGCGCATGGCGGAAATTCTGCACGGGCTGGGGTTTGTGCGCAAAGGTCATCTCGTCGCCGTGACCCGCGACGACCTCGTCGGCCAGTACATCGGGCACACCGCGCCGAAAACCAAAGAAGTCCTCAAGAAGGCGATGGGCGGCGTGCTGTTCATCGACGAAGCATACTACCTGTATCGCCCCGAGAACGAGCGCGACTACGGACAGGAAGCGATCGAGATCCTGCTGCAGGTGATGGAGAACCAGCGCGATGATCTCGTCGTCATTCTGGCGGGATACAAGGATCGAATGGACGCCTTCTTCCGCTCCAACCCCGGCCTGAGCTCGCGCATTGCGCATCACCTGGACTTTCCCGACTATCCGGCCGGCGATTTGCTCCGAATCGCGGACAAGATGCTCGAGCAGCAGAACTATCGTTTCGGCCCGGGCGCGCGCGCGGCGTTCGAGGAGTACTTGGTGCGCCGTGCTCCCCAGCCGCATTTTGCGAATGCGCGCAGCGTGCGCAACGCATTGGACCGCGCGCGGCTGCGCCAGGCAAGCCGGCTCTATGCCGACCAAGATCGAGTATTCACGGCCGATGATTTGTCGACGATCGCCGAATCCGACATCCGCGCCAGCCGCGTTTTTGAAATCTGCGCAGCACATTGAGAACCGAAGGAGTCTCACCCATGCTTCTTGGACGCACGACGCTCTCGAAATTTCTGATCCAGCAGCTCAACGGCATCGACGGCGCCAATGACCTGGGAGCCCTGCTGGTCGACGTGGCGGCCGCCGTCAAGGCAATCTCGGCGATGACCGCCAAGGGAGCGCTCGGCGGCTACCTCGGTGCGCTCGACAGCAAGAACGTGCAGGGCGAAACGCAGCAGAAGCTGGATGTGCTCGCGAACGACGTGATGCTGCGCAGTTGCGAATGGGGTGGACTGGTCGCCGGCATGGCCTCCGAGGAGCTGGTTGATCCGTATCCCGTGCCGAGCGAATACGCCCGCGGACGCTACCTGCTCGTGTTCGATCCGCTCGATGGTTCGTCGAACACCGACGTGAATGTCTCGGTGGGAACCATATTCTCCGTACTGCGCCACAATAGCCGGCCGGAGCCGCCGACCACGGCCAACTATCTGCAGCCCGGCCGCCAGCAAGTGGCCGCAGGCTACGCCATCTACGGTCCCGCAACCATGATGGTGGTCACCGTGGGCAAGGGCACGCATGGCTTCACGCTGGATCGGGAGATCGGGAACTTCATCCTGACGCATCCGAATCTCGAGATACCCGCCGACACCAGCGAGTTTGCAATCAACACCAGCAACGCTCGATTTTGGGAGCCGCCGGTGCACCGCTATGTGACCGAATGCCAGGCCGGCAAGACCGGCGATCGGGCGCGGGATTTCAACATGCGCTGGATCGCCTCGATGGTCGCCGAGGTGCACCGCATTCTGATGCGAGGCGGAGTGTTCATGTACCCCAAGGACACCAAGACTCAGGGCAAACCGGGACGGCTGCGCTTATTGTACGAAGCCAACCCCATCGCCCTGCTCGTCGAGCAGGCCGGCGGCCGCGCCACGATGGGCCAAGAACGCGTGCTCGACGTCATGCCCGAATCGCTCCACCAGCGCGTTCCGCTGATTCTGGGATCCCGTAACGAAGTCGAACGCATCGAGCGCTACCACGCCGAGCACGCCCGCGGGGTCGACCGTCCGTTCAGCTCGCCGCTGTTCAACGAGCGCTCGATGTTCCGGCCTGAGGCGCGGCTCTGATGTCCGCCAGGCATCCCATCATCGCCGTGACCGGATCGTCCGGGGCGGGAACCACGACCGTGATGAAGAGCTTCGCGCACATCTTCCGCCGCGAAGGCATCAAGGCGCAGATCATCGAGGGGGACTCCTTCCACCGCTTCAACCGGGTCGACATGCGCGAGCGCGTGCGCGTGGCCGACAGCGGCGCCGGCCCGCCGATCAGTCACTTCGGACCCGAGGCGAACCTGCTTGAAGAGCTCGCCGCTACCTTCACCGAGTATGGCGCAACCGGCGGCGGCAAGGCGCGCCGCTATATTCACGACGCCGGCGAAGCGAAGGAACTCGGCGGCGAAGCGGGCACGTTCACCGACTGGCGGCCGATGGCCGCCGACAGCGACTTGCTGTTTTACGAAGGATTGCACGGCGGCTACAAGGAGGGCGAGACGGACGTCGCGCGGCACGTCGATCTGCTCGTCGGCGTCGTCCCCATCATCAATCTGGAGTGGATCCAGAAGCTGCACCGCGATCAGTATGTACGCGGCTACAGCCAGGACGCGGTGGTCGACACCATATTGCGGCGCATGCCCGACTACGTGAACCACATCTGCCCCCAGTTCAGCCGAACCCATGTCAATTTTCAGCGGGTGCCGACGGTGGATACCAGCAATCCCTTCGTCGCCATGGATGTCCCGAGCGCCGATGAGTCGCTGGTCGTGATTCGATTCGCCAACCCCAAGAGCATCGATTTCCCGTACCTGATATCCGTGCTGCACAACTCGTGGATGAGCCGGCCCAACAACATCGTGGCGCCGGGAGGGTTAATGGGTCTGGCTATGGAATTCATCTTCACGCCAATGATACTTCGGCTGATGGACCTGAAACGGCGCGCGCTGTAGGCGGCGATTGCAATCATTCGACAAGATCAGGAGTACTCATGGCCCTCATTTCTCTTCGTCAACTGCTGGATCATGCCGCCGAACACAGCTACGGCGTTCCGGCATTCAATGTCAACAACCTCGAGCAGATCCAAGCCATCATGGAGGCAGCGGAAAACACCCGAAGCCCGGTGATACTGCAAGCCTCGGCGGGCGCTCGCAAGTACGCGGGAGAGCCCTACCTGCGGCATATGGTGCTGGCTGCCGTCGAATCTCACCCGGATATACCCGTGGTCCTACACCAGGATCATGGCGCGAGTCCCGCCGTGTGCACCCAGTCCATTCGTTCCGGGTTTACCAGTGTGATGATGGACGGATCGCTCGAGGAAGATGCCAAGACGCCGGCCAGTTACGACTACAATGTTGAAGTGACTCGCCGCGTGAGCGAGATGGCGCATACCGTCGGGGTCTCGGTCGAAGGGGAACTCGGCTGCTTAGGCTCGCTCGAAACCGGTCACGCGGGCGATGAGGACGGCGTGGGCGCGGAAGGAGCGCTGACGCACGCGATGATGCTCACCGACCCTGCGCAAGCAAAAGACTTCGTGACGCGCACCGGGGTCGATGCGCTGGCGATTGCCATCGGAACGAGTCACGGGGCCTACAAGTTCACGCGCCAACCCACGGGCGACATTCTGGCCATCGATCGGATTGCAGAGATCCACGCGGCCGTCCCGAATACCCACCTGGTGATGCACGGCTCCTCCAGCGTGCCGCAGGAGTGGCTCGCCATCATTCGCGAACATGGCGGCGACATCAAGGAGACCTACGGTGTCCCGGTCGAGGAGATCCAGCGCGGAATCCGCACCGGCGTGCGCAAGGTGAATATCGACACGGACATCCGTCTGGCGATGACGGGTGCCATGCGGCAGGCTCTTCGCAGGGATCCAAGCGAGTTCGACCCACGCAAGGCGCTGATCGCGGCCAAGAAGGCTGCGCGATTGCTGTGCGAGGCTCGCTTCGAGGCCTTTGGGTGCGCTGGGCAGGCGGAGCGCATTTCGCCTGTCGCACTCGAGGTGATGGCCAAGCGTTATCATTGAGCCCGTTCTCGGCCGATGATCAAGGCGATCCTGTGGGATGTGGACGGCACATTGGCGGAGACCGAGCGCGACGGCCATCTCAAGGCGTTCAACCAAGCGTTCGAGGCGCTGGGCTTACCCTGGCGATGGAGCGAACAGCGCTACGGAAAGTTGCTCGCCGTGGCGGGCGGGCGCGAGCGCTTGCTGCATGACATGCAATCTCAACGCCTTGTCCCCACCCTTCCGAAGGAGCGCCAAGCCCTGGCCGAACGGGTGCATCACCTCAAAAACGAGTTGTACGCCCGCATCGCCGCCGGCGGCGAATTGCCGCTGCGCGAAGGGGTGCGCGAGCTGCTGGACGACTGCGAGAGAGCCCGCGTCCGGCTGGGTATCGTGACGACGACGAGCCGCTCCAATGTCGAGGTACTACTGAAGACTCATCTGGGTAAGGACTGGGAATCGAAATTTTCCACGGTCGTATCCGCGGAGGAGGCGCCGAGGAAGAAACCTCATCCGCAAGCCTACCTGCTGGCCCTCGACGCGCTGAAATTGCGGCCGCACGAGGTCGTCGCGTTGGAGGACGCGCAGGCTGGTATCGCGGCAGCACAAGCCGCCGGCCTGCCCGTGATCGTTACGCGCAGCCATTTCTTCGGGCAGCCTAAGTCCGAGGGCGCGCTGGCCGTCGGTCCTTCGCTGGGCCGAATTGCGGGCTGGCATCCGGCGGCGAACGCGGGCGCCACGCGCATCGGTCTCGAACAAATTATCCGATGGCATGCGTGCAGTTCCTGAGCACGGTAAGAGTCCCACTCAGCTACAATGGCGCCCCGAGCACCATGAGCCGACAACCACTCCCCATCGAAAATCTAACCGTCCGTGAACGGTCACAGGAGCGCCTGCGCGGCATCGCCTTCATGGTGGCGGCGGTGTTCGTTTTCTCCATCATGGACTCGCTGATGAAGCGCTTGTCCTCGCACTACGGGCCGCTGCAAATCTCCTGCCTGCGCTGTATCTCTTCCTGGCTGTTTCTATTGCCGCCGATCGCCTGGCAACGGACATGGGCGACTTTGCGGCCGAGCAATCCGCGGCTGCATCTATTTCGAGCCGTGCTCGGCATCGGCATGCTGAGCAGCTTCGTATTCGCCGTTCATCGCCTGAGCCTGGCGCAGACCTACTCGCTGTTTTTGGCGGCGCCGCTGTTGATGACCGCTCTGTCGGTCCCCATTCACGGCGAGAAGGTGACCGGCAAGCGCTGGGCGGCGGTCATCGTCGGCTTGGGCGGCGTGTTGATCATTCTGCATCCCTGGGATAACCGCGGCTTCTCGATGATCGCCGCGTCCGCAGCCGCCATCGCGACGATTTGCTATTCACTGAGCGCGTTGACGGTCCGAACTCTGGGTCGCGGCAACTCGAGCATGTCCATGGTGTTCTGGTATCTGCTGCTGGTCAGCATCGGCTCCGGCGTGCTGGCCATCGGCGACTGGCGCCCTGTCCCTGTCTCGGATTGGGGTTGGCTCATCGGAATCGGCGTCACCGGGGCACTCGGTCAAATGTGGCTGATCGATGCATTTAGACGGGCCCCGCCCTCCGTTGTCGGACCGTTCGAGTACACGGCCATCCTGTGGGCCTTTGGCATCGACTGGATTTTCTGGTCGGCCTCGCCGACGGCGAGCCTTCTGATCGGCGCCTGCATCGTGGTCGCGAGCGGTATAGTCGTGATCGTCGACGAGCGCCGTCTGGGCCAGCTTGCTTTAAGCCCCGCCAGTCCTCCGCCTTGAGGCGCGTCAATGCCGGGCGACGCGCTGCTCGAGTTCGTCGGCCATCCTAGGCCCGTTGTCGGTCGTTGGATTGCAGTATCCATGTCCCACCAGCGACACCATCGCAGCACAGGCGTCGACAAGTACCCCGCCGCCGGCGTCGCCGCCGGGATGCGCGCTGGTGTCCCGCAACAGCCGGTAGGCATCCTCGGCCGAAAGGCTGGCCTTCTTTGCGAGCAGCAAGGCCACGACTCCGCTGATCTCTGCGGTCGCCATCGAGTCTCCGGAGGCGAAGTCGTAATGGCCGCCGGGCAATAGAGTCAGAATCTCCCGGCCCGGTGCATACAGCGCAGAGCCGACCGCTGACTGCTTCCCGGCACTGGCGACTTCAATGACGCCCGGTTGATGCAGGAGTCCCTCATTGCCCTCCGACATATCGGATGCGGCGCCGATGAACAACACACCGCGACGCAGTCCTTCGCGAATGAGATCGGTCAGCAAGGGATCCGCGGGACCGGCGAGACTTAAATTGATGATTTGCGCGTGAGCATCGAATGCCGCAACGATTGCCCGGGCGAGCGTAAAGGAATTGCACCGGGCGGCGTCGGCGTCCGACCGCGCCTGCCAACATGCCTTGAACAGCAGGAGGCGCGCGCCGGGCGCGATCCCCACGATGCCTTCGCCATTGTTGGCGACCGCTCCGATGACCCCGGCTATCTCGGTGCCGTGACGATCCAGGCGAAATTGCCGATCGTCGGAATCGACGAAATTGGCCGCGGCTGCGATGTTGCCGCGCAGGTCCGGGTGCTCTGTATCCGCACCCGTGTCGATGATCGCCACTCTGATGCCTTCGCCCCGCGACCAGGGATGAGCCTCGGCGACATCCATCTGCTGAAAGCCACGCTGCAATCCCACGTAGGGGTCATTGTAGGGTTGGGTGCGCGTCGCGAAGCTCTGCAGCGGCTCCGCCAGCCTGATGCGCCGGTCGTGCACCATCGCCGCCAGCACGGTGCTGCGATCCGTGCCGTCGGGAACCTCGAGCACGGCACAATGCATGTGCAAGGGGTCGATCGGCCACGCGCTTACTTCGCGCAGCCCGTAATCGTTCTCCAGTGCGCGCATCGTCTGGCGCGCTGCGGGGCTCGGCCCGTAGGGTGCGACGATGTCGTAGCCGCGGGGCGTGCTGCCGGCGCGAGCCACGAAGACACTGGGGTCGTTGTCGACCGCCGCTATGATGAAGTGCTCGGGTGACCGGGAGATCTGATCGGCCAGCGCGCGCGACTCAATTCGAACGGGCGCGTTACTGCAGGCGGACACCACGAGAGCGAGAATCACGGGCGCCCACAGTCTCATTGAATGTCGCCTGGTCCCGAACTCGACTGAGTGATTTCGGCGAAACGAACCTTCTCATCCCGGCGCAGCGACGCCAACGAGGCACTCACCGGCCGGCCGGAGTTCGCCGCCAATGAATACACTCCTGCCTCGGTCGGCCCGGAAATGATTCGGAGCTGTGCCTCGTCGAGTACGGCCTGCAATTCCACCAAGGTGATGGTCGGCGAAAACACGGCGCGAATCACCTCGCCCTGTGGGCGCGGGATGGAGGTCGTGACCGTATAATAATCGGGCACCGCTGCGTGCGCGCGGAACTGGATCCATCGGTCGGCCGCCAACAGGCTGAGCGCGACCGCCATCACGGCAACCGACGCCGCCATCAATCCGGGCCAGGCCAAGGGCCTGCCGCCCGGCTTCTGCCCGGCTGCAAGCTCCTGCGTCCCCACATCCGATCGCGGGTCGGGGGATGCGGCGGCGACGCCATCCAGCCGCGCCTGCAGGCGCTTCAACGACGCTGCGGGCATGTATTCAACTGCCGTATCGGCAGTCATGCCTTCGTAAATCCGTTGCTCTTGAGCCAACTCCTCGCGGCAGCCGGCGCACAGAGCGAGGTGCGCGTCCAGGCGCTGCCGATCATGCTCGTCGATACTGCCGTTGATGTACCAAGGCAGGAGCGCCGAAATTTCCTGGTGTTCCCGCGCGGCGGGCGTTAGATGGCCGTGAGTCATTCGCTTCTCGCTGATAATTCGGACGTCCCCCCGCCCAATGTCGGAAGGTACTGGCGCAATTTCTCGCGCGCGTGAAACATGCGTGCCTTCACAGTTCCGACCGGGCACTCGGTGATCGCCGCGATTTCCTCCAACGAATGCCCCATGTGATAGGCAAGTTCGAGAGTCAGCCGCTGTTCGACGGGCAACCGATTCAGACCGTGCTTCAGCCAATCCTGAACCTCTGTCTCGAACGTGGGATCGATGGTCTGCTCCGGATATTCGTCCAAGCTTCGCGCAGCAGCGTGGTTCTTCTGCCGCCGCAGGGACTTCAGCGCCGTGCGGTAGGCGATGCCGATGATCCAAGTGGAGACTTGAGAGGCGTAGCGAAAATCCTTGGCGCTTTGCCAGACGACCATGAATGTATCGTTGATGATCTCTTCGATATTTTCATATCGCGGCGTGAACCGCGATAAGAATCGCGCGAGACGCCGGTGGTAGCTCAAGTACAGCTCTTCCAGTGCCTGGCGGTTTCCTGCGGCGACGGCGACAAGGAGATCGTTATCGTGCTCTCTACTCGATATTTTAGCCGTTACGGTCATCGTCGGGCAGGCGCTCCTCGTCTATGTCGACCCATTTCCCGTAAGTACCGGGATCGGCGCGAATAGTTGCGATCGCAGGGGACGAAAACTAGAAGCGCCAAATCACCGTGCCGGCCCACCGGCCGGCTGCCGCGCTATCATAAAACAACGCCTTGGCGCCCGCTGTGGTGTCGACATAAGACACCACCAGCGACACCGCTGCGATGCTGTAAGCGGCGCCGACGCTCCAATAGGCGTAGCCCCCGGCATAAGGGCCGCCGAAATGCGAATAACCAACTCCCGCCGTGGCGGACAACCGACCCAGCACCGGCCGCTGCAGGTTGACCTCCGCCGATTCGGACGACACGCCAAGAAGACCTCGCGATCGTAGATAGCGCGGCGCGTTCGGCGAATAAACGAGGTTGACACCCAGCCATTCCTGGTACGTCAAATCGACATCCAATTCGTCATAATCATATCCGGAACCGACCCGGTTCCACGGATAGGCATAGTGGCTGGCCAGAACTTTACCGTGCCAGTCGCTGCCCGCGGTCCAAGCGATACCCGCATATGCGTTGAGTTCCGCATCGCTCGATTGGTCGGGATCGATGCGCGTCTTGGAGGCAAACACCCCGGCGACGAAACCCGTGCTGTTCAGATAATGCAGGTCGAGCTGCAATGCGGCTTGTGCGCTGCTGCGCGATATGCCGCGCACGATATAGTCGCTCGTGACGGCGGCAGAACCGCCCCAAACATCGGCGCCCACACAGTGCGGTGACCCAACCAAGAGACCCAGCGGCAATAGGGCGACACCCGCGAGTAGACGCACTAGGTCACAACCGCCGGACTTCCAAGGAGCACTGCATTGATAACCTTGCCTGATTCGCCAGCCGCACAGATTAAACCTTTCAGCCGCATATCTAAACCTCGGACCGAGTACCGGGTACTTACTTCCGGATACAATCACTGTTCCGGGATACATCAACTGTGACTTCACGCATGCAGATCGACCGATATGGGTCTTGGGCGGCGCTGATGCTGCTTGCCGGCGCGGCGGGTTGCGCCGGCAATGGACAAGGACTGGATCAGAACGGGCAGCCCATCTCGGCAGGCGGCAGCACCGGCGGGCCCGTCACCGCGGATTTCCAGTCGATTCAGAACAACGTGTTCACGCCGATCTGTTCGAAATGCCACATTGGAGGGGGCGCGCCGGAAGGCCTGCAGCTCGATGCCGCTCACAGCTACAACCTGCTGGTCGGCGCGCCCAGCGCCGAACAGCCCGCGCTATTGCGGGTGAAACCCGGCGATCCGGACAACAGCTACATGGTGCGCAAGATCGAAGGACTGCCCAGCATCACCGGCCTCCAAATGCCCTACATGGAAATGCCGCTTTCGCAACCAACCATCGACGCCATTCGTCAATGGATCACTAACGGGGCGCCGAACGCACCCGCCGCCACGGGCGCGGCCCAGGTGTTCGCCGTGCAAACCACGGCTCCCGTCGACAAGGCCACCGTGAAAGCTCCGCCGCCGCAAATTCTTGTCACCTTCACACAAGATGTCGATGCATCGCTCGTCAACAACACGACGGTATCTCTTGAACGAATCGATTCCGCGTCGACTGCGGCAGACGGCGCTAAGACGATGCCGGCTGTCGCAAGACTCGCTCCGATGAATCCCGCCGTCCTGCTGATTACTCCGAGTACTCAGCTCCAACCCGGAGTTTATCGCGTGACGGTGCGCGGCACGGGCGGCGGCGCACTGGCCAATATGAATGCCGCGACCCTCGGTGCGGATACCTCATTCGAGTTCACCGTGGAGCCCGCTCAATGATTGGCCGACTCTCTCGATTTGTACCGCGCTGTCTGTTCGTCGTGCTCTGCTTCGCGGCATTCGGTGCGCGTGCCGAACCGTATCTCGCCGTTCAACTGGGTCTCAAATGCGGGCAATGCCACGTCAACCCCACCGGCGGCGGTTTGCGAACGACGTTCGGAGACATATTTTCGCAGACCGTATTGCCGGCACAGCACCTGGATTCGCCACTCGACAACTGGACGGGTCAGCTCGGTCAGTATCTGCGAGCCGGCGGCGACTTGCGGTTTGACGCCTCAGCGACGCAGGCGCCGCACACCCGCACCGTCGACCAATTCCAGCTCCAACAGACACGGCTCTATGCGGAAGCGGATCTCATTCCCAATAGGCTGCTCGCTTATGTCGACGAGCAAGTGGCCCCCGGAGGCGCCCTCAACCGGGAAGCGTATCTCGTGTATTGGTCTGCCAGCCACGACTGGTATCTCAAGGCCGGCCAGATGTACCTGCCCTTTGGGCTGCGGCTTCAGGACCAGACTGCCTTCATTCTGACCACCACCGGAATCAACATGACGACGCCGGATCAGGGGGTGGAATTTGGATGGGAGCGCGGGCACTGGGACGCTCAGTTCGCTCTCAGTAACGGTACCGCCGGGGGTGCCGTCAACAGCAATGGGAAACAGAGCAGCGCACAATTGATCTACGTGGAATCCGTGTGGCGGGCGGGTGTCGCGGCCAACTACAACGCCCAGTCCGTCGGCGCCAAGAGTGCCTATGGGATCTTCGGCGGACTCCGAACCGGCCCCATCTCATGGCTGGCGCAGGCGGAGATCACCGATGACCAGAGCATCGCCAATAGACAGGGTAGGCAGCTCGCCACCCTGCTCGAGGCGAATTGGCTCATTGCCCGCGGCAACAACTTGAAGATCACGGACGAGTTCTTCAATCCGAACCGAGCGGTGCCGAATGGCGAGCAAACGCGCTGGAGCTTGGTCTATGAGCTCACGCCGATTCAGTTCGTGCAGATACGAACGGGTTTTCGCTGGAACGATGGAATTCCGCAGGACAATTCCCAGCACGGGCGGCTGTACTTCGTCGAGTTGCATGGATACTTCTAGCCTGTAGCTGTCCTTTTGAAGCGCCGCGCACCCGGCGCTTGCGATATCCATAGAGTGGCTACGCGCCGATCCGGAATGCCGGAATAAAACGCGCACGCCCGAAGTCCTCTGCCCATCATCAGCGTGCGATTCGTCTCAGACGTCCGCACAGAGGTTTTGGCCACCAAAATGGGAACGCACTCTCCATGAATCGCACAACAATTTCTGAAGCACTCGGCACCAATATCAGATACCGACAACAGGGGATTTTCAAAACCATGCGCGTTTCAAATTGGGGAAAAGTTACGTCCGGATTGTTCGTGTGCGTGCTGGCGGGATGCGGCGGAGGTCATGGCGGCGGCTACGGCGGTAGTCCAATGAATCCCGCACCCACCGTGAGCTTCTCGCAGCCGGGAGCGGCGGCCACCATCAATTTCGGTCAGTCATTGACTGTGGCATGGACATCGGCCTACACCACTTCGTGCACCGCCATGACGTCGAGCGCAGCCGGCGGTGCATTCACCGGCACCCAAAAGACCAGCGACAGCATGACGGTCGTCCCGACCGCTGCCGGAAACTACACTTACACGCTCAGCTGCACCGGGACCGGCGGCACCAAGTCCGCATCCGCGAGCGTGACGGTCACGACCAACATTCTCAACGCTCTGGCGCCGCCGGCCGGCACCGCGATCGCGACCGTTGGTTTGACGGGCTCAACGACCGATCCAACCCAGGGTTACAATCCCTATGGTCTGGTGGTCGCTCCCGCGACCGCGGGGTTGATCACGAAGGGGGATCTCGTGGTGTGCAACTTCAACGTGGGAGGAAGCACGAGTCAGGGTTCCGGAATGAACATCGTGGGACTTCATCCTCTCGCCGGGTCCACACCATCCACACCCTATCCGATTGCGAGCTCGCCGGATCTGCTGGGCTGCAATGCACTCACGATGTTGCCGGATGACAGCATATCGGCCGCCGCGTGGAGTGCGGCTCAAAATCCGAATCCGCTGGTCAGTGCGAGCGGTGCCGTTGGCACGCCCTTCTCCAGCGACACCTTCGCTCAGCCGTGGGGCGAAGCGTATGTGGCTGCCACAGCCACCCAGCCCGCGGCAATCTACGTATCGAACGCACCTGGCGGCGCCACCAACGCCGGCGGCACCATCGATCGAATCAGCCTGGACGCAAACAATGCGCAGACGTCGTTCACTGAAATCCTGACCGGCATTTGCAGCGGCGGCGTGGCGGGAGCCGTATTCGGGCCTGCAGGACTCACTTACGATCCGGCGAGCGATACCCTGTATGTCGTCGCCACAAGCTCGAACAGCGTGATTGCGCTTGCCGGCGTGTCGAGCATCCCGAAGGATGGCGTGGTCGTGAACGGACAATGCGCCGGGGCCGCCGTGCCCACACCCGCTCTGACCTTCTCGGGGCCCTCGATGGCCTCGGCCAAAGTCATCGCCCAGGGCGCACCCCTCAGCACGCCGCTGAGTGCCGCCTTGCTGAAGAATGGTGATTTGGTGGTCGGCAACGCGGATATCGGCGCGCCTGGGCCGAGCCCGACGACGAACTTGCTGATCGAGGTGTCACCGGTGGTACCCAACGGCTTCGTGGGAACGCCGCTGCAGATAGATACCACCGCTCCCGGCGCGATTTTTGGCATCGCCGCCACGGTCGATGCCGCCGGGCATCAGATTATCTATTTCAATAATGATAATAATAATGCGGTGATGCAGTTGGGTCCGGTGACATCCAGCACCGGCGGCATGCCTGGCGGATACTAATGTCCGTGATCACATCACGAATGGGGCACTGGAGTTGAATCAACAGTGGGGCCAAAACCCCGCTGAATTCAGCTGCCGGAATTGCTTGCAATCACATGGCCGCGCCGCTGCGCGGCCATGTTCAGCCGATGGGCCGCATCTAAATAATCCGCGGGACGTAATCTCGGCCCGCTGCGCTGCTCCGCCGTAGAACGGTATCCGGCCATCGCCAGTAAATGCGGCGAATCAGCGAGGCTTGCGAGCACCAAGTAGTCAAAGTTCGACGGACCATTGGCGGCGCTGGAGCAGGCGCGCGCATCCAAGGGAGCAGCGGATGCCGCTGCAAGACAGCTCGCGAAAATGACGGCGGGGAATGCGAGGATAATCCGCGTCAACGACTTCGTCCTTGTCAACGACCTTGTCCCTGATGGCATTATTGTCTCCCTTGATCTCGAGCTTGAGTGGACACTACCCGCGATCCCAAGCGCGGGCAGTCAGGCCGACGCGGCACAGTGTGTAGGGGTTGTCCTACCGCGAGGCCTGGGATATATCGAATTACTTGATCAATACCCCCATAAATTTGTGCTTTTTTATTCGTCCATTCGACCTTATTCTGCGATCAGGAGGTTCCAATGAACGAAATTAGACGCAGCAATGAGAGAGGGTTTGCCGATCACGGTTGGCTCAAGTCCTTCCACACATTTTCATTTGCCGATTACTTCGATCCAGAACACGTGGAATTCGGTCCCCTGCGGGTGATCAACGAGGACCGCGTGCAGGCCGGAGCGGGCTTCGGCACGCACAGTCATCGCGACATGGAAATCATCAGCTATGTGCTGGACGGTGAACTGGCGCACAAGGATTCGATGGGCAACGGATCGACCATCAAACCCGGCGATGTGCAGCGAATGAGCGCCGGTACCGGCGTGCGGCATAGCGAATTCAATCCAAGCCCGAGCGAGTCCGTGCACTTTCTGCAGATATGGATCCAGCCGGCCAAGCGCAATATCGAGCCCAGCTACGAGGAGAAGCGCTTTGCACCGGAGGAGAAGCGTGGACGCTTGCGGCTCATCGTTTCGCCGGATCGCGCGGACGGGTCCTTGCTCATTCATCAGGACGCGAGGGTGTATGCGGGCCTGTTCACCGGTGATGAGCGAGCGGATCTCAAGGTGGCGCCGGGACGGCGCATTTACCTGCACGTCGCACGGGGTGCGCTCACGGCCAACGACACGTCACTCCAGGCCGGCGACGCCCTGCGGATCACCGATGGTGCGCCGCTCGCCTTGAGCAAGGCCCGAGAGGCCGAGGTACTGGTGTTTGATCTGCCGGGTGAAGCCCGCTAGGCCGACTCCAATATCGCCGTCGCGCCGAGGCCGCCGGCTGCGCACACCGACACGAGGGTGCGTCCACGGCGGCCGGTTTGATTTCGGTGCAGCGCCAGCTGCTTGGCGGCGCCTCCGAGAATGCGTGCACCGGTTGCGGCGAAGGGATGTCCCAAGCCAACCGAACCGCCGTTCACGTTGAGGCGCGATCGATCGATCGCACCGAGCGCCGCCGAGCGTCCCAGCGTCCCGCGGCAGTAGTTCTCGTCTTCCCACGCCGCGAGGGTGCATAGCACCTGCCCGCTGAAGGCTTCGTGGATTTCATAGAAATCGAAATCCTGAAGCGTGAGGCCATTCCGATCGAGCAGGCGCGGCACTGCATACACCGGAGCCATGAGCAGACCTTCGGGATCGGGACCGAAGTAATCGACCGCCGCCGTTTCGGCGTCGACCAGCCATGCCTGCGGTGCCTGGCCGTGCGCGCCGGCCCATTTCTCCGATGCCAGCAGGATGGCCGCGGCCCCATCGGTGAGCGGCGTGGAATTGCCGGCCGTCAAGGTTCCGCGACCGGAGGTGCGATCGAACACCGGCGGCAGCTTCGCGAGCTTTGCGAGCGAGGTATCGGCGCGCAGGTTGTTGTCGCGTGTGAGCCCCATGAAGGGAATCACCAAATCCTGGTAGAAGCCGCCGTCGAACGCGGCCACACCCTTGGTGTGACTCGACAATGCCAATTCGTCCTGGGCCTGCCGACCGATGTTCCAACGCCGCACCATCTGTTCGCAGTGTTCGCCCATCGACAGGCCGGTGCGCCGCTCGTTCACATTGGGAACGGACGGAAGCAACATCGACGGCCGCAGCTGCGCTAAGACAGCCAGGCGCGCGGAGGCGCTCTTGGCGCGATTGAGGCCAAGCACCAGACGGCGCAGTCGCTCGCTGATGGCAATGGGAGCGTCCGATGCAGAGTCGACGCCGCCTGCAATTCCGGCCTCGATCTGACCCATGGCGATCTTGTTGCCTACCAGAATCGCGGTCTCCAACGAGGTGGCGCAGGCTTGCTGCACATCGTATGCCGGCGTTTGCGGGGCCAGTCCGCTCGACAGAGCCGCGTCTCGAGTCAGATTGAAATCCCGCGTGTGCTTGAGCACGGCGCCGGCCGCGACTTCACCGAGTCGCTCACCCTGCAAGCCAAAGCGCTGCACGACCCCCGTCAGCGCGGCAGTCAGCATGTCGAGATTGCTGCTGCTGACATACTGGGTGTTTTGACGGGCGAAGGGGATGCGCACGCCGCCGAGAATGCCGATACGTTCCGAGGATTTCACGTCCAACTCCTTTGCCGCTCGCCACAGGCAATGCATGGGTCTTGAGATTCCGTTATGCAAGTGCCATGAAGGATTTATTGGTGTAGTAGTATCGGTGAAATGCCAGCGGACTTTTCGCAAATCTTCCCTTTCCTGTTTGCCGCCCTGATCGTCTTCGCCCTCTACCGGCGGCTTCGGCGCAGCTTCGGACGGCAGCTGCTGCGGCCGGCCCGAATGATTTTGCGCATCGTCTTGATCACGGTGGCCGGCTGCGCACTGCTGCCCATGGCCTTGCTCTCCGCTCGATATCTCTGGGCGGAGATCGCCGGTGCAGCGCTCGGTATCGGCCTAGGTTCATGGGGTGCGGAGCGAACGCGTTTCGTGACGTTCGGCGGACGGCTGCACTACGTGCCGCATACCTATACGGGCATCGCCGTGTCGCTATTGTTTGTGGGCCGGTTGGCCTTCCGCGCCGTTCAGGTATACACGGGCGTGCAGGCGCCGCACGCCGCCGACGCAGGCGGCGCGTACGTCGCCGATGCGCCTGATCCTTCGCTCGCGTTTGCGCCGGCATCGATGGTCAGGAGTCCGCTTACCGTCGGCATATTTTTTGTGCTGGCCGGCTACTACCTGTGGTACTACGGCTCTGTGCTATGGAAATCCAAACATCTCAAAGCGGAAGATGTCGAGGCAGCCTCCCCCGCCGCTGCACCTTGATTCAGGGCGCACGCGCTGCGCCGCATGGCCCGTACTCTCGTTATTTAAGCAACGCGTAAAAAATCACGCAGGTCATCAGCGCCAAGCCGATCAACAACGTGTTATGGCCCCACCGGGCTACCATTCCAAGCATGTTCCAATCTCCTAAATTTACTCTAACGTCAACCGCCGAACGTCCCCGGCGGCCCATGTCCTTTATGGGGGCGGAACTGTACATTTCCAGGTCAAAATAAAGCATGTTGCAGGTCTCAAAACGACCCATTTCCAGCCATTTAGTGCGAAAAACAGCCCGGCCGGGCCGATGCCGGGATCTTGACTTTTCTCTGCTGCACTGATCGTTGAATCGGTCACGTTGTGCCCCCCCGTTCACTATTGTCCGGTCTTGATATGCGTCCACACTCGGGTGCGCAGCCGGTCGTAATCCGGGCCGAGCTCCGCCGGCAAGTACAGCCGGGCGCGCAACTCGGGCGGCGGATACACGGCCGGGTCACTGAGTATCTCGCTCTTGACAAAGGGCCGCGCCGCCAGGTTGTCGTTCCCGTAATGGATGTCGTTGGAGATCTCGGCGATGACCCGCGGATCTAGAATAAAATTCAGAAACTTGTGCGCCGCCTCCGGATGCGGCGCCGACGCCGGAATCAGAAAGGCGTTGTACGTGATATTCGAGCCCTCCTTGGGCAGAGTGAACGCCAGGTGCGCTCCGGTGCCGTCTTCACGGGCGCGTGCCTGCGCCACCGAGTAGTCGCTCGACCAAGCTACACCCAAACATATTTCCTTCGACGCCAATTGATGCCAGTAGTCATTGGAATCGAAAGTACGAATATACGGGCGCACCGCCATCACGACGCGCTCGGCCGCCTGCAGGTCTTCGACGCGGGGCGAATTCGGATCCAGATGCAAAAAGGCGAGAGCCAGCTGGATGACGTCTTCGGGCGAATCCAAGAAAGTGACCCCGCAGTCGGCGAAGCGCGCGATCACCTTGGGGTCGAATATCATGGCCAGACTGTCCGTGGGCGCGTCCGGCATGCGCGCTTTGACCAGATCCACGTTGTACACGAAGCCGTTCATCGCATGCAGATACGGTACGGCGTATCGATTGCCCGGGTCCGCCTGCGATTGAATGGCCAGCACGGCGGGATCGAGATTCCTCCAGTTCGGCAGCTTCGATCGGTCGAGCGGCATGTAGGCGCCCGCCTTGATCTGGCGGCCATAAAACGCCGTGGTGGTGCTGACGATGTCGTAGCCTGACCGGCCGGCCAACATTTTCGCTTCGAGCGTTTGATTGGAGTCGTAGAGCTCGTAGACGACCTTGATGTGGGTCTGGCGCTCGAACTCGGCAATGGTGTGGTAGCCGACGTAGTCGGCCCAATTATAGATGTTCAGGACCGGCTCTTCGGCCCCGGGCGGCGCAGCGCTGTGCCGGCCGCCGCACGCGGCCGCGCACAGCGCGAGCCCGGCCGCGGCAGCAACGCTAGACGCGCGCCAATTCAGCGCGGAGCCACTCGTGGAACTGCCGAATGACATACTCTTCGGGCATGACCACGCCGCGTACATGAGGTCCCGCGCGCAGCCCCGATTGATTGAGTTCGCACACCTGGGCATCTTCGGTCATGACGCGATTCGTGAAATCCACGATGTTGCGCATGTCGAAGGTTGAATCGGCCAGGGTCTGCGGCGAAAACAGATACTCGACGCGCAGTTCGGTTCGTTCGGGGCCCAAAGGCAGCAGGCGCACCACGCGCACATAGTCGACATGACCCACCAAAAATACCGAGGGCAAACTGGTCATGTAGATATGGCCGGCTTTTCGATCCTCGTCCGAGAGACCGGGGAACGGGATTCCGGTCGTTTTGCCGTCCAAGGACCAGCTCGCGGCGCCGGCGCGCAATCCACCCTTGAACTTCGGGTCCGCGTCGGCGGCATGCGTGCTCCACTGCGGATCGTCGCGCTCCTCCAACAGCCCTCGGCCATAGATCGGCACCAGCTGCGACAATTGCGGATGCACGCCCGGGCAATGCAGGCACTCGTTGTAGTTTTCCCAGAAAATTTTCCAATTGCTCTGAATGGTCTTGAGCAAGACGTGGCCGACGACCAGCTCTCCCAGGGGCCACGCGTCGAGCCGATTCAGCGGCAAATCGAATATCTTTTCAAAGGGCGGCGGATTGTCGGTCAAGGCGACGAAGATGAAACCATTCCATTCCCTGACGCTGATCTTGTAGAGAGGAAAATCGGCCACGTCGAAGCCGCTGGCGTGAGCCTTGGAAGACGTGCGCAGCAAGTCCCCCTGCAGGTTGTAGACCCAGGCGTGGTACGGACAAATGATGCTGCCCGTGCGCAATACTCCCTGGGACTCGCGGCACAGAGCCGCGCCGCGATGCCGGCAGGTGTTGTGAAACCCCTGCAGCGTGCCCTGATCGTCGCGCACCAAGAGTATCCTCTGGTCGCCCAATTCAAATGTCCGAAACGTTCGGGCGCGCGCCACGTCGGCGGACCGGCCGACATACACCCAGTTGCGATACCAGATGCGCTGCAGTTCCCTTTCGTACTGACGAGGGTCGTAGTAAGCATCCGCCGCCAAGCCTTCGGTGTGCTCGGTAAGGCCGTTGTAGCCCAAGTCGACGGGGGGTGTACTTAGCATAGGCCCTCGCATTCCATTATAAAAATATTATTTATCAGCAAGATCCGCTATGTAATTAATGTAAATTCGATGAAATTTCCGCGGAAACGTTGCGGATTGCGGAAACCCTTGCAGATTATAGTCCATGCCGCATCTCGGCCGAGAGTGTGACAAGCGGTCAGGCGCTCACATCAATCGCGCATGCGTTTGCCGCTCGCATCGAACGCGGCCCCCGTCAGCCGATGAGCCTTGTGGCGCTCGCCGATGATTTCAATCTCGAATCCTGCATCGGCTTTGGCCAGCGCGGCCGGCACATAGCCCAGCGCCAGGGAGTGGTTGACACGATGTCCGAATGCACCGGAGGTGACCCAGCCCACCGTCTTGCCGTCGTGCCAGATCGGTTCATCGCCGATGGCGTCGGCGTCGGTGGCGTCGACCTTGAAAGTCACCAGCCGCAATGCGCCGCCGCTGTCCTTCTCCTCCGCGGCCGCCGAGCGGCCGATGAACTCGCTCTTCTTGAAGTCGACGAATCGATCGAGACCGGCTTCGAAGGGCCCATAGATGGGACGGTATTCGCGCGCCCAGCTGCCGAAGCTCTTCTCGATACGCATGGCGTTGAGCGCACGCCCGCCGAACAGCTTGAGGCCGTACTCGCGGCCGGCCTTGACCAGTAGATCGTAGAGCGCGCGTTGATAGTCGGTCGTCACCCAGATCTCGAACCCCAAGTCGCCGGTGAAGGACACTCGCCCGACATAGCCCGGGACCATGCCGATTTCCATGCGTCTGAACGACATGAAGGGAAAGGCCGCGGTGGACAAGTCGTCGCGCACTAGGCTCTGCAACAGCGCCCGCGAATGCGGACCCGACACCGACAGTCCGACGTACTCCATCGCGCACGG
>Ga0073928_10001800_pt1 | contig 39801 bp, 37 predicted proteins | sample PaiPotPPA55metaG_FD_76969 | JGI IMG/M metagenome (GOLD analysis project Ga0073928, IMG submission 76969) | Iron sulfur acid spring bacterial and archeal communities from Banff, Canada, to study Microbial Dark Matter (Phase II) - Paint Pots PPA... ... | reverse complement strand
GACGGCGGAAATTGCGGCGAGCCGCATCGACGCGTGGAATATTTATCAGGCCAGCAAGCAGGCGATGGTCGCGGCGGTGTCGCAGCTTTTTCCCCTTCCCGATTACCTGCTGCTCGACGCCATGGAAATCGATCTTCCGATTGAACAGAAAGCGCTGATCCACGGAGACGCACGGTCGGTGTCGATTGCGGCAGCGTCGATTCTGGCGAAAGTGGAGCGGGACCGGAGGATGGAGGAATACGACCAGCTCTATCCGTATTACGGGCTGGCGCAGAACAAGGGCTACGCGACGCAAGATCATTTGGACGCGCTACGTCGGCACGGGCCGTGTCCGTTGCACCGATTTTCGTACGCGCCGGTTCGCCAGGCGGGCTGCTGGGCAAGCGGTGCAACGCAAACGCCGCTGCCGCTGGATAGTCCGTCGAGCGTGATAGGAAGCTAAGCGGCAGCGCGTTGACTGCTCGCCGAGACGCCGTGGGAGAGAGGAGACGGCAATGGTCAAAGTGAGCGTGATGTATCCGTATAGCGACGGAAAGAAATTCGACATGGGCTATTACGTCGAGAAGCACATGCCGATGGTGCGGGCAAAACTTGGTGCGGCATGTAAAGGTATAGCCGTTGAGCATGGGATCGCGGGCGCTGCGGCCGGCGCGCCGCCTACATACATCGCTATGGGCCACGCTTTTTTTGATTCAGCGGAAGCATTTCGAGCCGCGTGGGCTCCTCACGCCGAGGCGATTATGGGAGATATTCCGAACTACACGGCTATCCAGCCGATCCTGCAGGTTAGCGAAGTGAAGATGAAATAAATGATGCAGGAGGCCACACTACCGCCTCGTACTCCGGGGCGACCCCCGCTTTCGGGCTGTTATCCCCTTCGTCACCAACCGCTAGGCGCTTCATAGACCCGCGATTTTCTAGCGTGCTAACCTTCCTGCTGAGCCGAAGTGTCGCATTAGCATGCAGGCGTTCGGGCGCATGCGTCGGGACCGGCGAAATCACCCATGGCGTTCAACAAAAGCAAAGCGCTGGAAAGCGCGCTGAAATATCTCAATCAGGGGAAAGTCCCCCAGGCGATCGGCGAATATCAGCAAATCCTCCGCCAGGATCCGAAAGACCAGGCCACCCTAATGACCGTGGGCGATCTCTACGCCCGCCAGGGAGATATGACGCCAGCCATCGAATATTTCGAGCGGCTCGCGCAGGTGTACCTGAACGACGGCTTCAACAGCAAAGCAATCGCCATTTATAAGAAGATAGCGAAACTTGCGCCGAATGAACTGGAGCCGCTGGAGCGGCTCGCCGACCTTTACGTACAGCAAGGAGTGCTGAGCGAGGCGCGTCCGCTGTTCCTGCAGATTGCCGAAGCTCATCTGAAAGCGAATCGGGCGCCGAAAGCGGTGGAGGTGTTGCACCGTCTTCTGGAAGTGGAGCCGGAAAACCTCCGCGTGCAGATGCGTTTGGCGGAACTTTACAACGTGATGGGCCAGAAGAAAGAAGCGGCGCAGACGTATCTGACGTACGCGCAGCGGCTTTTCGATCACAACGAACTCGACGAAGCGCAGAAGCTGACCGACCGCGCGCTGGAAGTGGATGCCGGGAACGGCGCCGCGCTGCTGCTGAAGGCTAAAGTGCTCGGGGCGGGGGCGAAGGGCGCGCAGGCGATCTCGATCCTTGCAAGCCATCCCGAAGCGAATGCCGGCGGAGAAGTGACCAATCTGCTCGTCGACCTGGAACTGAAGTCGGGCCAACTGAAGAGCGCCGCGGAGCGCGGGCGGAAAGAGTTGGCCCGGGGCCACGCTCATTTCGCAATGCTCTATCGCGTGACGGAAGCTTTGATCGAAAGCGGGCAGGCTGATGAGGCGCTGCTGCTATTGGGCGAACTGCGCGATCCGATGATCGAAGCCAGCGAGCAGGACAAGTATCTGCATTCGCTTTCACGCGCCACGGAACGTCTGCCCGGCCGCATCGAACCTCTCGAAATGCTCGTGGATTTCTGCCGGCATACGAGCGATTCGTTCCGGCTGACCGACGCGCTCGGCAAACTTTCCGACGCTTACGCGGCGACGGGAAACCATTCGCGGGCGGAACAACTCGTGCAGGAAATGATCGACCGGAACAAGAACGATGAACGGTTGGTCGAAAGATTGAACCAGTTGCGGGAACGGAGCGGCGTTTCGGGAGTGACCCCGTCGCAAGTGCCTCCCGCCGCTGTTCCCGACGCCTCGGTGCCGGAACCCACCGTGCAGCCAGCGGTGCAACTGAAGGAACACACCGAAGAAACCGCAACGGCGGCAGCTCCGATCATCGAAGAAGTTCTGGACGAGGAGACGCAGCGATACGTCGCCCAGGCGCTGACTGATGTTGACCTGTTTTCGAGTTACGGGCTGACGCAAAAAGCGACGCATCTTCTGGAGAGCGTCCTCGAGCGAGCGCCCCGGCATACGCCGACGTTGGAACGTCTGCTCGATATTCACCTGGGTGCGGGGAATGAACGCCGGACGGCAGAACTCGCGGCGCTGCTCGAACAAATCCATCGTGAAAGAAACGATACCGTCAACGCGGACCGGTTCCTTGAATTGCGTCAAAGATTCCAGAAGGCCGCTGGGCTGACGGAGCGCGATCTGCCGCAGGCGCCGCCCGCGGTGACGCCCGCTCCCGTCGCCATTCCTGAGCGGCAACTGACGATCGACACTGCTGTGGTGGAGTCAGCGCCCAGAACGGCACCCGAACCGCAAGAAGTAACTCCTGCATATGTACCCGCTCCCGCTGCTGCCGCACCCGTTGAATTTGAAGTGCCGCTTGCTGAGCTGGAACCCGATTCGGAATCGGAGCCAGAACCTGCGCAAGAACAGGCTGCCACTCCTGCTCCATTGGTCGAGGCGGCACCGCCTGCAGTTGAGGCTCAGCCGGTTCTGACAAGCGAAGAAGTGGACCTTTCCGACGAATGGGAAGCAATTTCGCAGGAGGTTGCGGAGCCTGCGGCGGAAGCGAAAGCGCCGGCGGAATTAAAGATTCCGGAAGTCATCGAAGAACCGGAGCCCGAGCCAGCCGCTGAGGCAGTAGAGCTTGAGGCCGCGCCGCTCGACGAACCTGTTGCCCGGATGGAAGAAGTAGAAACCACATCACTCGACGAGCCGATCGCAGCACCCGAGGCGGAACCTGAGATTGTGGCGGCTGTACCGCCGGCAACTGAAACAATTGAAATTGTCGAAGAACCAGTGGCAGAGGCTCCTACGGCAGAAACAGTGGCCGAGGGAACCGATCTCGAGTTGGAGCTCACACCAGACATACCGGCTGGCCGCCGAGCGGGCGCAGCCACCACCGAAGATTTCATTGATGAGCTTGTCTCGGAAATCGACGATATGGAAGCGCCGAAGGCCGATCCTCTGCTGACCGGTTCCGGCGAAGATGTGCGCGAGCACACAGCGGAACCTGTTGCCGCTGCGCCGTCAACACCCATGGCTTCCGGAAACGGATCTCACGGCACAGCCGCTTCAGTGCCGACGCCGACCGCAGAGACGCTAAACGAGCTGGCGGAAGTGTTTCAGGAGTTCCGCACCGAGCTCGGCGAACTGAGCGATGAAGATGAAGACCTTGAAACGCACTACAATCTCGGCATTGCCTACCGCGAGATGGGATTACTCGATGAAGCCATCGGCGAATTCCAGAGAGTGGCCAAAGCCATCCAGAAGGGGAAGCCGTTCCGCTACGCGATGAACTGCTCGACGATGCTGGCGCTTTCGTTCATGGACAAGGGCGAGCCGAAGATTGCGGCGCTGTGGTATCAACGCGCCCTTGAAGTGCCTGGACTCGATCACGAAGCTGTTCTCGCGTTGCGTTACGACCTAGGTGTTTCGCTCGAAATGGCCGGCGAATCCAAGTCGGCGCTAGATAGCTTTCGCCAGGTGTATGCGATGAACATTGATTACCGCGATGTCGCCGACCGCATTTCGATGCTTCAAAAGGTGTAGAAGGCGTGATGGCCGAATTTGCAAAGAGTTACTGAGTATTGCCAGCCTGCCGGGAATCTCCCATAATCCTAAACGATGATGAGCCGACTGCTGCGTGTGCTGCTATTGCTGCTGTGGCTCGAACTGGGTTTGGTGCTGATCCTTCTGCCGTGGTGGCCACCGGACGTATGGGAGGCCAATTATTTCCTGTACCAGTACCCCGCGCTCGGCCTTTTCGCGAACAATCCATTTGTGCGCGGGGCGGTTTCCGGGTTGGGGCTTATGAATGTTCTCCTCGCCCTTGAGGCGTTCCGCATTCGGATATCCGCCGTTGCCGCCCGCAGCTGACAAGCCGATCGTTTGTTACGTTACTGACCGGAAAGCTATCGGTTCAGGTGACGCCATCCAGAACGTAACGGAACGAATTCGTTTGGCGGCTGCGGCAGGCGCACACTGGGTGCAGATTCGCGAGAAGGATTTGGGGGCAAAGGAGCTTCTCGCACTGGTGATGCAAGCGATGGCACACATCACCGCAAAGGTGATTGTAAATGACCGGCTCGACGTGGCGCTGGCGGCGGGCGCTGCGGGAGTTCATCTAGGTCGCGAGTCGGCACCTGTGGCAGAGGTTTCTCGATGGTGCCGCGCCGGGAGTGCGCCAGCGGAATTTCTGATAGGTATTTCGTGCCACAGTCTGGAAGATGCGCGCGAGGCCGAAGCAGAGGGCGCGAGTTATGTGTTCTTCGGGCCGGTTTTTGAGACGCCGTCCAAGCGTCTCTTCGGACCGCCCCAGGGAATTTCGCGACTTACGGAAGTTTGCCGCCAGGTGCAGATTCCGGTGATCGCCATCGGGGGCGTGGATCAGAAAAATGCTGCGGACTGCCTTCGCGCGGGCGCAGCAGGAATCGCCGCAATTCGATTGTTTCAAGAAAGTGTTGACGCAGAAGTTCTTCGAGACAGAATGAAGCGCTTACACGGCGAAGGGAAGTAGACACGCTCGTTTCGGCGCTAAGTTAGGCGCTAAGCCAGCGGCCGACCGGTTGCAAACTTTCGACGTGGTCGCAGACTACCTTGAGAACTGCGGTGATGGGAACGGCGAGAATTAGTCCCATCGGGCCCCATAGCCATCCCCAGAACAAAAGAGAAAGAGTAAGCGCGAGCGCGTTGAGACGAACGCGCCAGCCAACCAGCGCGGGGATCAGGAAGTTAGCGGCGAGAAGATGGAAAAATCCAAGCGCCGCGAAGATGAATAGAAACGGTCCGACGGTGTGAAATTGCTTCAAGCCCGTCAGAAGCGGAGGAATCCACGACAGGACGACTCCGAGATAGGGGATGAGATTGAGAAGACCGGAGACGAGAGCCGTAAGGAACGGAAAGTCGAGACCCATTCGCCAGAACAGGAGCCAACTGCACACGATGAGAACGAGTCCCACCAGGGCCGTACCAACCACATAACTGCGCAGCACCATCGTGACGTCCGTAAGCGCCTGCTTTACGCCGGTGCGTTCAGTGGCCGGGAATAACTGCATGGTGGCGTGCCACACCTGGCGTTTGGCGGCGAGCATGAAGAAAACCAGGAAGGGAACAAAGGTAAGGCCGAGCAGAACTCCCGCCAGAGAATTCAAGCGTGAGAACAGCGCCGAGCGCACCGGATGAGATTCGGCGACTTCAACCATTCGCTGGCCGGCGCGGTCCCCTGGCTCGATTTCCGAAACGCGAGCCTCGAACGATTCCATTTTCTTCTGGACAGCGTTGGCAGCGGCGCGCAGCGGTTCACGATACTTCGGCCAATCCGCGCCGAATTGATCCACGCGCTCGACGAGCGACCAAGCAAGAACCACCATCGCAGCGATCGTGACAAGAACGATCAGCAAAGATCCGAGGGCTCTCGGAATGTGCAGGCTTTCCATCCAGGTGACGATTGGATCGAGGAAGTATGCGAGAAGAACGGCGACGAGCAAAGTGACGAGAACTTCGGAAGCCCAATAACAAAAGGCGATCACGATCCCAGCGGCGATGATGCGAGCGCTCGCCGAACTCCCCGCGGCAACTCGAGGTTCTTTGGTTTCTTCGACAGGCATGGACGATTCAGTACGATAGCACAGCAGCTGTCACGCGCGTAAAAAGAGCTTTTTTACGATGCCGCGAGAGTGACATTTTGGATGGCACGCCGCGGAGTCTTCCGAGTCCGGTCGAGCGGCGATGGTAAGATGACGTGTGTAATTTCTCTCTCTGGAAAAGCGGCTTCTCGGCGAAATGGCAAAACAACTTTTTGGCACAGACGGCATCCGGGGCGTCCCGGGGGAATACCCGCTCGATGACGCGACGCTGGCCCGCGTGGGAGCGGCGCTCGGCGAATATTTGCTTTCGCTGCTGGCGCGGCCGCGCGTGCTGATCGGCCGCGATACGCGCGAATCGGGGCCGCACATCGCGGGAATCATCGCGAACGGGCTTGCATCGGCCGGAGCGGAGCCTGTCTCCGCCGGCGTGCTGACAACGCCAGGAGTGGCCTGGCTGGTAGATCACGAAGAATTTGCGGCCGGCGTGGTGATTTCCGCGTCGCACAATCCGTATCACGATAACGGAGTGAAACTCATCTCCGCTTCGGGGATGAAGTTCCCCGACGCGGTGGAAGACGAACTCGAAGAACACGTCTTTTCGTCGAGCGGGCCGGTCGCGCGCAGTGGCGCGGCAATGGTCAACGCCGAAAAGAAAATGCATGACGACTACCTGGCGGGATTGCGCGGAGCTGTGCCCGCCGAGGCGAAGCTGGCCGGATTAAAGGTGGTGCTCGACTGCGGGAACGGAGCGGCGAGCGAGCTTGCCCCGCAGCTTTTCCGGTCGCTGGGCGCCGAAGTGAAAGCCATCCACGACGCTCCGAATGGGCGGAACATCAACGCCGGCTGCGGTTCGCTCCATCCCGAGCAAATGCGAAAGCTCGTGGTAGGGACGGGCGCGGCATTTGGAGTGGCGTTTGACGGCGACGCCGATCGCGCGATTTTTTCGACTGGATCGGGGAAATTGGTGAATGGAGATGGAGTGCTGGTCGTTGCCGGGCGATACTTAAAATCGGTGGGCAAGTTAAAGGGCGATGTGATCGTTGGAACCACCATGGCAAATCTGGGGCTCGAGCACGCACTCGCCAAGTCGGGACTGAAACTTGTGCGCACCACCGTGGGCGACCGGTATGTTCTCGAAGAAATGCAACGCATCGGCGCGAACCTTGGGGGCGAACAATCCGGGCACATTCTGTTTCTCGATGACGCGACCACCGGCGATGGAATGTTGACGGCCGTGAAGATGGCGTCTGTAATTTCGATTATGGGGCCGCTCGATGAGCTTGTCGCGGACCTGAAGGTTTTCCCGCAAAGGATCGTCAATGTGCGAGTACGGCAAAAGCCGCCACTGAACCTGCTGCCGGACGTCTCTCGTATGTTGGCGGAAGCCGAACAAGCCCTCGGCGCTTCGGGGCGCGTCGTGCTGCGCTATTCAGGAACCGAGCCGCTCGCGCGCGTGATGGTAGAAGCGGAGCGCGAAGAAGACGTCGAGCGCTGGACAGATTCGCTCGCTGAAGCGCTGAAAGCCTCGATCGGCGCGTAGCAAGCCGTTGAAGCGTCTGGAATTCCCCGTTTTGCTCGCACGGTGTAACCTACTTTCCTTGCCTTGATTTCGCAGAAAATCGTACCCCACGGGAACTTTCCTCCTTCCAGCGACATTGCATGTATAGGAGTGCTAAACACGAGGGAGTAGAGTGTTGGCAATCCCCGAAAACCGGCCTCCGGCCAGCCGGCTTGCGCTGATGGCCGACGATGCCAAATGTTGCAAAATAATGCCAGATGATGACTGACGAACAACTGATTCTCGAGTTTCAGAAAGGCTCACGCGAGGCCTTTACGGAACTCTTCCTCCGGTACCGCGAGCTGGTCCACGGCTTCTTCCGTCGCCGCGTGGCCGATGCAGCGCAAGCGGAGGAGTTGGCGCAAGAGGCTTTTCTGGCGGTGCTGCAGGCAGTAGAGCGGTACGAGCCGCGCGCGACGTTTCGTGCATATCTTTTCGGCATTGCTTTCAAGGTGCTTGCTGCGCACCGGCGAAAAGCGGCACACGACCACAGCCAGCCGTTCCTCGGAGCCGTGGAAGCTGATCCACCGGCGCACGGAAATCCGGAAGCGGCACTTTGGATTCGAGAATCCGTGGGGCGGCTCGAAGATCCCGAGCGCGAGATTTTGCTGCTGCGCGAGTTCGAAGAATTGAGCTACGAAGAAATCGCAGGGGTACTGCGCGTGCCCGTAAACACGGTGAGATCGCGGCTGTTCAGGGCGCGCATGGCGTTGAAAGACATTCTGGTAACGGCACGCGGGAATTAGCGAGGAATGAATATGGTCAGGTCCACTCATCCATTTGAACAAGAGGAAGTGATGGCATATCTCGATGGCGAGCTCGCGCCAGAACGAGCAGCGAGCGTGTCGGCACATTTGCGGGAGTGCGCCGAATGCGAAGCGCTGGTTGCGAATCTGCGAGGACTTTCGGATCAATTGGCGGCTTGGACCGTCGAGCCGCCATCGGCGCGCTTGGCCGAGGTTGTGACAGTCGCGGTTGAAGAGAAAGCGCGCGCGAAGCCCTCTCCTGGCGTGGAACCAATAACGCAAGGTTCTCCGAATTCGCTATGGATTCGTAGGCGGTCGTGGGCTTGGGCTTTGGCGGGAGCTTTGACTATTCTCTTGCTAATTTACGTGTCGATTCCCCACTTACTGAGGTCCCGCATGGCCGCCTATGAGGCTGGGGCAAGGCGAGAAAGCCCGCTACAAGTAGGTGACTCATATACTGTCGCTCAGCCGAAGGCCGAACGTGCCGCCAAAGAATACAAACAGTGGCTAGACAGAGATGTCGCGTCTATCGAGGGCGGACCGCTGATCGCTCGCACCGCATCGCTCTCGCTCGTCGTAAAAGACTTCGGACCTGTCGAAGCTTCTGTGAAAGCGATTGCGGAGCACTACAAAGGCTACATCGCGGATCTGAACACCGCCAGTCCCCAGGATGCCGCGCGCAAGTTTACCGCGACGCTTCGCATCCCGTCACCCGAGCTTGAAGCGGCGCTGGCCGAGCTGAAGCAGCTCGGGCGCGTACAGCAGGAATCGCAATCTGGCGAGGACGTCACGAAGCAGTACACCGATCTGGCGGCGCGACTGAAGAATTCACGCATCACCGAGCAGCGGCTGCTCGATGTGCTCCGCGATCACACCGGAAAAGTGAAGGACATTCTCGAAACGGAGCAGGAGATCGAACGCGTCCGCGGTGAAATCGAGGGGATGGAAGCCGACCAGCGCGGACTGCAAAAGCGAATCGATTTCGCGACGATCCAACTTTCCGTCGCCGAAGACTACAAGGCCAGCCTCCAGGCGCCGCCCACCACCGGAACGCGCTTTCACAACGCCGCCGTCGAGGGATTTCGCAGCGTCATCAATGGCACTATCGAGCTGATGCTATGGCTGCTCGAAGCCGGTCCGTCGCTTCTGCTGTGGGCTGCGATCCTCTTTTTCCCCGCGCGCTGGGCGTGGAAGCGCTGGCGGCGTGCCGAGTCTGCGCAAGCTGCTTCTGTATGAGGCTCTGTTTCCGACGATTCTTGCCGGCGATGGAACCGCGGAAGCGGCATGTCTCCCAGACAATCCGCCTCGCAATTGGCGAATATCACTCGACATACTAAACAGCATAGCGGCCCTTTCATAATATGGATGCGTGCGCGGATGCTGGCCTCGCACCTGCGGAGCTTGAATTGGCTAAGTCTCGCGACAGCAATCGTCTGGACCAACTGTTGAAAATCGTGCGGGCTGGCACTGCGCTTGCATTCTACAGAAGTGGCTGTCTCTTCATCCCGGGGTGGGCCGGTTTCGCCGCGCCGAAACCGGAATTCTGGGAGTAGAGCAAATGGGGGGTCCGATTGGGCCCCCTCTTTTTTTTGCCTGCGCGCCGCCTAATCGTCCGCGGGCCAGATCGGCGTTGCGCAATCACAAGCGATTCCTGCGTGCTCCAGCCAGGCGAAGATTTCGTCGATTGTTGGAAATTCGTGGGCGCGCAAGATCCACTGCGCGAACAGCTCACCGTAACGGTCAGCGACGAACACGGCACGGCGCTCGAGTCCGCGCGAGGAAAGCGCATCGTCACCGAGAAATGCGCGGACGCCACGTCCGGACATGTCAGAACCTGCGATAATTTCGGCGGGATGCAACCCGGAGAATCCGGGTGCGGGCGGCTCGAGAAAAACAGCCAGCACCACCGCTTCGCTCGCGCGCAGGCGAGTCGCTTGCGTCGAAAGGTCGCGCAGAAAATCCGCACATAGCGCGCAATCCACATCGAGAAACGCCACCACGAGGTTCTTCTTCTGCTTGAAATCCCACGCTCGGACGCTGCGGCCGTCGGGCGTGTGCAAAGTGAGCGGCGGAAGAAGTTGCCGCGTGCGCAGCATAAAACCTCGCAGAAAATGAACGCCAATCATAGCATCGCGATGGAGCAGGAATGGCAGCCTTGCTTATGAGGGAGTACTATCCAAGCGTCCGTTCAGCCTAAACATCGCGGAGAAGCGTGATGAGAATTCTGAGTTTATTTGTGTTGATGCTGGTCCCGGTTATGGGTTCCGTACAGAATCGGAATGGTGTTCAACCGCTGAAAGTTAAGATTGAAGCCACCGAATTGGATCGGAAGATGCTAGTCGAGAAACTTAATTCTCACGGCGAAGGTCATCATCTGAAGTTTGCATTGGCGGATCAAGACTTCGACTATCGAATCACGTTCGGCACGGGTCAAGGCACTGTGAATACCGTGTATGGCGCCGTCAACTCAAGCGCCGCCACGACTAGCGTTTTCGATGCAAACGGAAAGGAGCTCTTCGAATTCAGGCGCGAAGGACGGTGGACAGATTCGGGCGCTACAAACGCTGCCGCAAAGGAAATCATCAAACGCTTGGTTAAACTGGGCCCTGCATCAAAATAAGGTCCTCAAATCCGGGGGGGAGCGGAATCGCCTCTCAAGCGAGGCTCAATCCAAGTTGGGAACAGTTTTCAGATGTCAGAGATATCTCAAAATCCGCATAGCCAAGGCTTCGCAGTTGATCCAGTTGAGTCCAAACCTTCTCGTCGGAATCGTTCAAACCCAGATCCCACAGACGAGCCTCGAAGCCACTTAGGTCCTCATCTGTGAAGATACGGCAACATCGACCAGCCTTGATGCTCAAATTCTCCGGCAGCCACCCCTCCACCGACCCGTTACTAAGATGGGCAACGGCGTATAGCCAAGTCGTCTGCACGGTCGCCTCCTGTAATGCCCATTTCTAGCTGCAGCCGGAGGTGCTGCCGCAGTTTGCGCACTTGTAGCAGCTGCCGTTCGGCGTCATCAGCATGCCGCACTCGGAGCACGACGGCGCGCCGTCAAACGCAGCGCGTGAGCGCGTGGAGACTTCGGGATCCGCCGGCCGAAACATCGCCGCAGCTGTCGTTGGGGCGGGAGCCGCAGATTTTGCGTCGGCAGGGACTAGCGACACCGGCATCGTGTCCACTTCGCCGGGCGCGCCATCGCTGTCGAGATAGTCGGACGAGATGAACTTCGCGCCCAGCCAACGGCCAATGTAGTCCACGATCGACTTGGCGTAGCGGATATTAGGATTGCCCGTGTAGCCAGAAGGTTCGAAGCGCGAGTTGACGAATTTGTCGACCAGTTCGCGCAGCGGGACGCCGTACTGCAGCGCCACTGAAACGGAAAGCGCGAAGGCGTCCATGATGCCCGAGAGCGTTGAACCTTCTTTCGCCATCCGGATGAACATCTCGCCGGGCGCTCCGTCGTTATACTTGCCGACAGTGATGTAGCCTTCGTGCCCGCCGATGGAGAACTTGTGTGTGATGGAATTGCGCTCGCTCGGCAGTTTGTGGCGCCGCGCGCGGTCGAAAAGTTCCTGCTGGGCCGCGAGCGCTTCCACCGTCGCGGGAGCCGCTTCGACGCTGGACGCCGATGCTGGTTTCTCAGCGTCCTTTCGTCCAACTGCCGCGGAAAGCGGTTGCGAGCCCTTCGAATTGTCGCGGTAAATGGCCACCGCCTTAATCCCGAGCTTCCAGGACTCAGTATAGGCTTGCGCGATGTCCTCGACCGTCGATTCCTCGGGCATGTTGATTGTCTTGCTGATGGCGCCGGAAAGGAACGGCTGCGCCGCGGCCATCATGTACAAGTGGCCACGCCAGGCGATCGAGCGGCCGCCGCCCATCGGTGCCAGCGAGCAATCGAAGATCGGAAGATGCTCGGGCTTGAGTCCCGGCGCGTCTTCAATTTTGCCGTTTGCGTCGATGTAGTCGACGATTTGCGCCACGTTCTCCGGTGAATAATTGAGGCGCATCAGCGCACCGGGAACCGCGTTGTTCACGATCTTGATGACGCCGCCGCCCACGAGCCTCTTCTGCTTCACAAGCGCGAGATCGGGCTCGATGCCGGTGGTGTCGCAATCCATCATGAAGCCGATGGTGCCGGTGGGAGCGAGGACGGAAACCTGAGAGTTCTTGAAGCCGAACTTCTGGCCCGATTCAAGCGCGCAGTCCCACGATTCCTGCGCCGCTCGAAGAAGAGAGGGCTGGACATTCTCTTCTTTGAGGGGCCGGAGTGAATCGCGGTGCATGCGGATTACGTCGATCATGGCGTCGCGGTTGCGCATATAGCCGCCGAAGGGTCCCATGCGCTCTGCGATACGTGAAGATTGCGCGTAGGATTCGCCGGTCATTAGCGCAGTGATGGCGCCGCAGAAATCGCGGCCGCCTTCCGAGTCGTACGGGAGCGCCATTGACATCAAAAGCGCGCCTAGATTCGCATAGCCGATGCCCAGCGGGCGATAATCGTGCGAATTGCGCGCGATTTTCTCGGAGGGATAGCTCGCATTGTCGACCAGAATTTCCTGCGCCGTGATTGTGATGTCCACAGCATGACGGAATCCGTCGGTATCGAACTGCCCGTTCGAGCCCAGGAACTTCAGCAGGTTCAGCGACGCGAGATTGCACGCCGTATCGTCGAGGAACATATATTCCGAGCAGGGGTTAGAGGCGTTGATGCGGTCGGTAGCCTTGCACGTATGCCATCGGTTGACCGTGGTGTCGTACTGCATGCCGGGATCGCCGCACTGCCACGCCGACTCGGCCATCATGTTCAGTAGATCGCGCGCCCGAATCTTGTCGACAGGCTTGCCGTCGTTGACGTTGCGGGTCCACCAGTCACGATCTTCCTCGACGGCGCGCATGAAATCATCGGTTACGCGCACCGAGTGGTTCGCGTTCTGGAAAAATACCGAGGAATACGCTTCGCCGTCGATCGCAGGGTCATAACCCTGTTCGATCAGGACGTGCGCTTTTTCCTCTTCCTTCATCTTGCACTCAATAAATTCCACGATGTCCGGATGGTCGACGTTCAGGATCACCATCTTCGCGGCGCGGCGCGTCTTGCCGCCGCTCTTGATCACGCCGGCGAAAGCGTCAAATCCCTTCATGAAGCTGACCGGGCCGGAAGCAATTCCGCCGCCCGAAAGCGATTCGTGGCTGCCGCGCAACGAAGAGAAGTTCGTGCCGGTTCCGGACCCCCACTTGAAGAGCATTCCTTCAGTCTTCGCCAGGTTCATGATCGAGTCCATGTTGTCTTGGACCGAGTTGATGAAGCAGGCAGAGCACTGCGGCTTGGCTTGGACGCCAACGTTGAACCACACCGGCGAGTTGAATGCCATTTTTTGCTCGACGAGGAGGTGGGCCAGCTCATCGCGGAAGACTGCCTTCGATTCTGGCGTGGAGAAATAGCCGCCCTCTTCACCCCAGCGGACAATCGTGTTTACCACGCGGCCAATCAGTTGCCGCACCGAGCCTTCTCGCTCGGGAGAGTTGGGCTTTCCGTGAAAATATTTTGAGGTTACGATGTTTGTAGCGGTCTGCGACCAGGTCTTGGGTACTTCCACATTTTCCTGGCGAAAAATGACCTGCCCTTTATCATTGCCGATCAATGCCGTGCGGCGATCCCACTCGACTGCGTCATAAGGGGACACTTTTCCATCGGTGAAGCGCCGCTGAAAATCCAAGCCAGTTGCACGACGCATCTTCTGTTCCGTTTCCATGCTTTGAGACAACGACGTCCTCGTTTCTGCCATTTCTCTGCCTCCGCGCCGGCAGTACTGCCGTCGAAATGTTGCCCGAGCGGCCATGCGGGGGAGGTATCTCTATTCTACTCCCAACACGGGCACCCGGAAAGTCTGTGTCTGTACCGAAGAAGAACTCAAAACCAGATCACCAACAGGCTGCGTTGCAGGCGCCACATCACTGAAATCGCAGCGTCACAACCGAAAAATGGGAAAAGCCCAGCTAAGCCGCGACAAAACTCGCGGTGGGAAGCGGGAGAATCCCGGCTGAGTTTTCGGTTAAACCCGGTCTCTTTGTTGCGCTGGTCGGTCACCCAAGCAGAGACTTTGACCGAACATTTTCCTCCGAGTCTGGGTGCGAAGTATCGGAGGTTGTGCAAAACTTGTCAAGAAAAATTAACATTGCGACCACAAAATCTTAGGCTCGAAGTGTCCAAAGCGTCTATCAGTAGTGGTGCGTGCGCCAACGCACACAATCAGCGACGAGGACACAGGGTTTACACGAACGACACGCAAGAACGAGACATGCGGCGCCGCTCCGTCGAAAAATCTAAAATAGAAACAGCGCGAACATGACCATACCCGCGATCGAGATCGAAGGACTGACGAAAGATTATGCCACCGGATTCTGGCGCAAGCGCATGCGCCGGTCTTTGGACAACCTCACGCTGCTGGTTGAGGAAGGAGAAGTGTTCGGATTCCTCGGACCGAACGGCGCCGGCAAGACAACCACGATCAAGCTGCTGATGGGTCTGATTTTTCCCACCGCGGGAACGGCGCGCATCCGCGGACAATCGATCGAGGATGTCCGAATGCACCGTGAAATCGGTTTTCTTCCGGAACAGCCGTATTTTTACGACTATCTGACGGCGCGCGAATTGCTCGACTACTATGCGCGATTCTTCGGCTACAGCACCGGGGAGCGGCGCGAGCGCGTGAATCGCTTTCTGGAGCAGGTGGGTCTTGCCTCCGCGGGCGACACGCAGCTTCGGAAATTTTCTAAAGGAATGCTCCAGCGCGTTGGAATCGCGCAAGCCATCCTTCACGATCCCCAGGTTATTTTTCTCGACGAGCCGATGTCCGGGCTGGACCCCGTGGGACGGCGCGAAGTGCGCGACATCATCCTTGCACTAAAGCAGCAAGGCCGCACCGTATTCTTCTCGACGCATATTCTCTCCGACGCGGAAATGCTCTGCGATCGCGTGGCGGTTCTCGTCGGCGGTAAATTGCGAGGCGTGGGCGCGCCCGGAGATATCGTGTCCATGGAAATACAGGGCATGGAAATTCTTTTCGAAGCAAGCCATGCGGAGGCTCTGCCGCGCAGTTTTGCCGGCCGAGCCACCCAGATCGGCGGGCGATTCCGAATCGAGGTGCCGGAGGCGGAGCTTTACGATTCGCTAGAACGATTGCGTGGCTGTGGAGCTCGAATTCTGTCGGTTACGCCCATTCGCCCTACGCTAGAAGATTATTTCTTCGGACTCGTGGATCACGGAAAAACGGATCGCCTGCCCGAGGAGGTCACTGTCCGATGAGTTCGATGGCCAGCCCAGCGGCGGGAAGCGCCATAGGACGCCCCGTGGCCGGCGCCATTCCGGGAGTGGTCGCAGTGAATACCTTTCGCGAAGCCGTGCGCGACCGTATTCTCTATAACCTGATTTTTTTCGCGCTGCTGATGATGGGCGCGGCGATTCTCGTGGGTCAGATTTCTATCGGAATCGAGCGGCTGGTTATCATCAATCTCGGCTTATCGGCCATTTCAATTTTCGGACTGATCATGGCGATTTTTATCGGCGTGAGCCTGGTGTCCAAGGAAATCGAGAAGCGCACCCTTTACAGCCTGCTGTCGAAGCCTATTCGGCGTTGGGAGTTTCTCTTGGGAAGGTATACAGGCCTGCTGCTGACTCTGGTCGTAAACACTTCTTTGATGACCGTGGGGCTCGCCGGCGCGCTGCTTTATGTTAGCCGTCACTTCGAACGCGGAGACGCATCCATACTTTTAGCCGTCTATTTTATTCTGTTGCAACTGGCCTTGGTGACGGCGATCGCGCTCTTTTTCTCCTGCTTTTCGACGCCCGTTCTTTCAACGCTATACACCATCGGAATCTACGTCGCCGGCGTCTTTGCGAATGATATCCACGCCATCGGCCAGTTCACTAGGAATCCCGCGATGGAAGCTGTGACCCGCGTTATCTACTACCTGCTGCCGAATTTTCACAATTTCAACATCATCGCCGTGGCTTCACACGGCGAGGCCGTTCCGTTTTCGCTGATCTGGCAGAACACCATTTATGCCGCGCTCTACGCCGCAGTTGTTTTGATCGCGGCAGCGGCTGTTTTTTCAAGGCGTAATTTGAAATGAGCGCCGCGAGTCAGTTTTGGCGAAGTTGGGCCGCTGTGGTTGCCGCGTCGGTTCTGTTTGCAGCCATTGCAATGCTCCAGGTCCGGATCGATGCGCAAACGCGCCCGGTGGCGCAACAGAAGGAAGAATTGGTTCTCAGCTCCGGTCCCATGCTCCAGAAAATAAGCCTCGGGTACGATTCGCTTCTCGCTGACATCTATTGGACACGCGCCGTGCAGTATTACGGCGGGAAGCTTCACGACCTGTCGCGCGATTACAGTTTGTTGCCCGGGCTGCTCGACATCACTACCACGCTCGATCCTCACCTTCTCGTCGCCTATCGTTTCGGCGCGATTTTTCTTTCGGAGCCTCCTCCGAGCGGCGCGGGACGAGTGGATTTGGCGATTCAGTTGGAGGAGCGCGGTATTAAGGCGAACCCGGACGCTTGGGACCTCGATGCCAATCGCGGCTTTCTCTACTACTGGCACTTGAAAGATTATGCGAAGGCTTCGGCGGCCTACCTGGACGCTGCCAAGAATCCGAAAGCGCCGCACACGATGAGGATGATGGCCGCTCGCATCACCGAAAAAGGCGGAGACCTTGATACGTCTATGGCGATTTGGGCGCAGTATTTTACGTCATCGAAGGATCCTCGTGTATTGAAAACGGCGCGCGATCATATCGAAGGCCTGCAAGCGTTGAAAGACGAACGCGCGATTGACGCTCTCTCGCAGCAGTATCACGCAGGCTTCGGAAAGTATCCAACCTCGACGAAGGAATTGCGCGATGCGGGGATGCTTAGCGGCATACCTCTAGATCCAACTGGAATTCCCTACATCATCGGGCCCGATGGGAAGTCGGGGCTCGACCCCACTAGCAGCGTGATCGTCGAAATCCCGCCTAAACTTCCGAACGAGAAGTAAGGGTCTATATTTCAAGTTTGTTCCGCGGTTGACGATTCGTTTCAGACAATCACTCGTATCGCAGGGCTTCCACGGGATTCAGCCGCGCCGCTTTGGTTGCCGGCCACACACCGAAAATCAGTCCGATGCTCACTGACACTGAGAAGCCGACGATTACAGCCCACATCGGAACCACCGCTTTCATCTGCGTAACATGCGGAACCAGCCACACAAGGGCGCTACCCACAAGAATCCCGATCAACCCGCCTGCGCCCGTCAGCGTCATGGCTTCGAACAAGAACTGCCATGTGATGTCGCTGCGTTTCGCTCCAATCGCTTTGCGCACGCCGATCTCGCGTGTCCGCTCCGTTACCGACACCAGCATGATGTTCATCACGCCCATCCCGCCGATTAGCAACCCGATCGAACTGAGTACCACAATCGCCAACACGACCCCGTAAATGATGTCGTCGAACTGCTTCACGGCTTCCACGTTGCTCTGAATCGAGAAATCGTCGGGCTTCTCGTACGGAACGTTGCGGCGCCGCCGCAGCGTTTCGCGAATTTGATCCATGGCTGGATAGAGCTTCCCGGGATAGGCCAGCATGCGCATACCGATCTCATAGCTGCCCGGATAGAGTTTGAAGAACGTATAGAAGGGGATGATCACGCGGCGGTCTTCGTCGCTGGTGCCAAAGCCGCCGTTCTGTTTCTGCAGCACTCCGACCACAAGAAATTTCGATCCGTCGACGATCACTTCTTTTCCGAGCGCATCGTCGATGTTCCTGAAGAGAGCCTGAGCCGTATTCTCGCCCAGCACTACGACGTTGTCGCGATGGTCGTTTTCGATGTCGGTGAAGAACCGTCCCGCCTTCATGGTGGCGTTGGAATAAACTTCCAGATAGGCGGGGAATGTGCCGCGGAACTCCGCGCCCTGCACTTCATTGCTTTGGTAGCGCGCGTTATGCGCGAGCTCCCACTGAAACACCGATATCGCAAGCTGTTTAACGGCGGGGCTCATCCGCAGAATCGCTAGGCCGTCTTGGAGCGTCAGCGGCTTTCGCAGCCGCTCGTCTTTCGGACGCCGGCCGACGTGAGGGCCTTGCTCGAAGCGCGAGATGAACGCGGTGTCCGCGCCTTCGGTCATGATTTCGTCCTGAATGGTCCCGCGGAATCCTTGAATCAGGCCGACCACAAGGATAATCAGCGCCACTCCAATAAGCACGCCTAGGATCGCAAGGAAGCTGCGCAGCTTGTGCGTGCGGATGGTGTCGAACGCCAACCCGAGATTTTCACGGAAATCCTGCTTTACCATGACCGTTAATTCTCCGCCCGCAACGCTTCAATGGGATCGAGGCGGGCCGCGCGCACCGCCGGATAAATGCCAAAGAACAGCCCAACGGCGGTCGAAAGCAGCAACGCCACCGCAATCGCGAACACGGGAGTCGAAATCGGAATCGGCGTGAGCGCGCGAACCAGCTGCGCGATTGCGATCGCAATAGCCACTCCTACGGCGCCCCCGGATGCGGCCAGCAGCGAGGATTCCGTAAGAAATTGCAGCACGATATGGCGGCGCCGTGCGCCGAGTGACTTTCGTAGCCCGATTTCCCGCGTCCGCTCGGTGACGCTCGCCAGCATGATGTTCATGATAACGATCCCGCCGACCACGAGAAATACGGACGTCACCCAGATGGCAATCCCGAACGCGTTTCCCGTAATCCGGTTCCACAATCCGGTGATCGATGTCGGCTCGATGATCGCGAAATTGTCGTTCGTCTGATACGGAACGTGGCGCCGCGACCGGAGGATCACGCGTGCTTCGTCTTCCGCCGCGGACATAAATTCCGGGCTGCGCGCCTGAACGAACATCGTCACCGAATCAAGCGGAGCCAGCCACTGCTTGCGGTAGGTGCCCAGCGGTATCATCACAAAGTTGTCCTGCGACTGTCCAAACACGGTCCCTTTCGGTTTGGCCACGCCGACGATCAGATATTGCGATTGCCCGGCTCGAATTTCTTTGCCTAGCGCATCTTCCGCAGGAAAGAATTTGTCAGCCACATCTTTTCCCACCACGCAAACGCTCGAGCGATGTTTCTCGTCGGCTTGCGTTAGCAGCCGCCCGTTCATAACGTCGATGTCGCGGATCTCGGTAAACGCTGGCGATGCCCCGATGATCGAGACGTCCTCGCTCAAAATGTTTCCGGAGCGCACATCCGCGATTGTGTCTTGCTCGCCCGCCACTTGTTCGGCGAGTTTCATCCCGTCGCGCACCGCTTCAAAATCCGCGATCTCGAGGGGCGGACGCTTCCGCGCCTCGTTCCACTCCTTAAAATTCGTCGTGATCCCGATGCGGTCGACCACGAACGCGTTCGCGCCGAGATTGGCGATTTTGTCCGCCACATATACGTTCAGCCCGTTGAGTACCGACATAACGGCAACGAGCGTCGCCACAGCCAGGATTACTCCCAGCAGAGTCAAAAACGTGCGCAGCTTGTGCGCGCGCAGAGTATCGAGCGCAATCCAGAGTGTCTCCCGGAGAGCTACACTCGTCTGCCGAAACTCCGACGCCAGGTGAGGGGCGGATTTCACTGTCTCCATAATAGACGGCTGAACCGGCCAAAATGTTCACAAAATTCTCATGGAAATGGGCTTACCGGGCGACCCAGGTCTGCAGTGCTGGCGGCCAACTCCTTAAAACGAGTTACAATAGGACTTGCAACTGCTGTCCAGCTCGGAGAATCCCACCTAGGGAAGCTCACATGCGCTTCAACCGCTTTGCCATTCCTCTGCTTGTCGCATCGCTGGCCACGGCCACGCTGGCAATCCAATCTGCGTGGAACGCAGTTGGGGCGACTCGCTCCAGCGCGTATGGACGCTTCCAAAACGGAACGCACACAGCCCAGGCTCCTTCCGACGCCGAAATCCGTGACCGCTCCGCGAAGCTCATCCAGAACCAACACCACGATGACGAAGCACTCGAGCAATACGAGCGCATCGAGCATGAATTCGATCGCACCAGCGGCATGAACCCGCGCCTCATCGGAGAAAAGGTGTTTCGCGTGGTTCCCAACGGCTTCGGCACCTTCAAGCTGCCTTTGAAGACGGACGGCAGCCCGCTCGATGCTGTCGAATATCACCGCCAGTTAGTCGTTTGGAAGGATTCGCTGGAGCTCACGCTCCACCCTGACGATTGGAAGTACAACTCCACGGAAGCGAAATGGCAAAAGAAAAAGCGCGATCGCGCGGAACTTGTCGACGCCATCCGCGACGCCTTCCTGATAAAATGGGTTGGACAGGAAACGCGCAACAGCCGCTTGTGCGACGTCGTCGAACTCGATCCGAACCCTAGCTTTCATCCCCACTCACTGCTTCAGGAAGCCCTCACGCGTGTGACTGTGAAGATTTGGATCGATCGCGACACCAATCAACTCGCGCGCGGTGAAGCGCACGTCACCCACGATATTTCCGTCGGCGGAGGCCTCTTCGGCAAGCTATATCGCGGCGGCGTGTTTTCGCTCGAACAGTCGGAAGTCGCGCCCGGCGTCTGGCTGCCCGCACGTTATCAATACGACTTCTCGGGCCGTAAATTTCTGTTCACCTTCGAGCAACACCAGTACTTTGAAGCTAGCAGGTATCGCCACCTCGGCCTTCCCAAACAGGCTTTAGAAATCGTCCAGAACGAGCTTGCCGGCGGCAAAACGTTCAACGGAGATCCATGACTCTCGCTATACCGGAGCTGTCATTTCATTTTGAGCCCATCCATCAAGATGGGTGAGAATCTCAGCTTCCGCCCCAGCAAATCCGTGACGCCACACGCGAGCCGTCACCGTGCCGTTGCCGCGACTTCCTTCTCGATCGGCGCGCCAACCAAATTCCCCCACTCCGTCCACGAGCCGTCGTAATTCTTCACATTGTTGTACCCGAGCAAATACTTCAGCACGAACCACGTATGCGAGCTGCGCTCCCCGATGCGGCAGTAAGCAATCACGTCGCCTCCGCCGCTCACGCCCTTGCCTTCGTAAAGTTGCTTCAAAGCATCGGCGGATTTAAACGTCCCGTCTTCGTTTGCGGCCTGCGCCCACGGAACGTTCGCCGCGCCCGGAATATGCCCGCCGCGCTGCGCCGTCTCACTCATTCCCGGCGGCGCGATGATCTTCCCGGTAAATTCATCCACCGACCGCACGTCAACGAGACGCCGCGCATCACGTTTCTCAAGCGTCGCAAAAATATCCTCTTTTCGCGCGCGAATCGATTCATCCGGACCTGTAGCGCGATACGAGCTGCCGGTAACCAGCACCGCTGGTTCGGTCGTCAACGGACGCTTTTCTTCCACCCACTTCTTGCGCCCGCCATTCATCAGCCGCACGTCTTTATGGCCGTAATACTTCAACTGCCAGAAAGCGTACGCCGCGAACCAGTTGTTGTTGTCGCCGTACAAAATCACTGTCGTATCGTTCGAGATCCCCGACCGCCCCAGCAGTTCCTCCAGCGCCGTCTTCTCGATCAAATCGCGCCGGACGTTATCCTGAAGCTGCGTTTGCCAGTTCCATCCCACGGCCCCGGCGATATGTCCCTGGTCGTACGCCGTCGTATCGACGTCCACCTCGACCAGCCGAATTGCCGGATCTTTCTGATGCTGTGCCACCCACTCCGTCGAAACCAAAACCTCCGGATGCTTGTAGTCGGCCATTTCACTTCCTCCTAAAAAAATCGTTTGAAATTCCGCGAGCCCCTAAAAGCAAAAAACCCACCTGCCATTTGCATCTGGCGGTGGGTTTCGGAACTTTGAGCCAGGTTTTCTGCTAGTTACCCGGCCTCCCCGTGCCAGAAGACGCGCACAAAACAGCCGCAGCAACAACAGATGCAGCAGCAGACCCGCGCGAACGTCTTTTCGCACGCCAACATAAATAAAAGGCTACACCCGATCCCGGCCCATGGCAATAGCACTGGGGCCGCCCCAACTATCTCGCTCCGCCGGCTTGCTTGCTGCGCAGCAAATCCTCAACGTCCTCCACTTTGTCAACCAACAGATTCAACTTTCGCGCCAGCCCCTGAATTTCCGATTCAGCCCGCCGGTTCACATCGTAGTCCAGCTCGCCGCGCAGACGGTCCTTCGTATCCTGTCGGTTCTGGCTCATCATGATAACCGGCGCCTGAATGGCCGCCAGCATCGACAGCAGGAGGTTCAACAATATGAACGGGTAGGGATCCCATGCCGACCTCCCCAGCGCCACGTTGATCGTCGAATAGATCACGATCGCCGCGCCGAACGAAAGTATGAACGTCCACGAGCCTCCGAATCCGGCTACCTTGTCCGCAATCCGTTCGCCGAAAGTCATGTCCTTCACGATCACGTCGTTCGGATTGCGATTCGCCCGCACCCGGATTAATCGTTGCGATGCATGGAACTGCCTCCCGAGCACCGTCAGCATGTCCATCCCGGCGTGCGGCTTACGCTCCAGCAGCACCGCGATGTCGTCGCGATCCACTTCGACGCACACCGTCTCCTCCAGCGCGATCGCCGTCGTCTGGTGCGGCGTACCTTCGAGCATCGACGCGAACCCGAAAAATTCTCCATGCGATGGCTCGTCCACCACCACTTCTTGCTGATCCTCGTCCACCGTGGTGATCCGCGCCTTTCCGGACACCACCACATACGCGCGCCCCCCAGCTTCGCCCGCTTTATAAATTCGCTGCCGCGCCGCAAAGGTTTTCAATTCCACTTGAGCGGCTAGCACGGCCCGCTCGTCGTCATCCAGCAGTGAAAACAGCGGCACATTCTTCAGCACTTCCGGCTTGCACGTCATCGTTCACCTCGCGGAATCGCATCATTCGCGCCCGATTCTACCCGATGCTACCGCAATCCAATAAATTGCTTGCGCGGATTGAACGGCGGCGTCTGCGCGGCTGTCACCGGCCCTTCTCGAACTGCGTACTCCAGCGTTACCTCCCGGGCGCAGCAGGGATCTGCTTTCGCTCGACCGCGTGTTCGTACGCGCTTGCGTTGAATTTCTCAATTGGCGTTGATTTATTCACCACCACTTCCGGCTGGGCCAGGTGATCGGCGGAATCCGGTCGTTGCATCCTTCACATTTCACGGAGGATGAGTTGCGTCCTCTTCGCTGGACATTTGGCCCCCCGTTTGCCTATATGGACGTGATCGCCCACGGGGGCATTCTGAACGAAGGAGAAAAAAACATGGCAACCAAGAAAGCGGCCAAGAAGCTCAGCAAAGGCAAGAAAATCCAACCAACGAAGAATCTTAGTGTCTACAATCGGGGATTGGGCAGGTAGTTTGCAGCGAGGGCCGGAATTCCGAAAGGGGCTGACGGTCCACTAAACGTCGGCCCCGCCCTCGATTCGTTTCCCTTTTCCTCGGATTGCGACGCGTTCTCGCCGGGAGCACCCGAACGCATTCGCTCCCTCCGTGCTGCAGCCCTGCTAACCTTTCCAACCTTGAATGCCTAAGATCCCAAGGACGATTGCTGTGCAGGAGTTACGGGCTGTTTGCAATGGCGCGACGGGCGGCTCTACATTTCCGACTTCTACACGCACCGCGTCCTCGCAGTCGCCATGGACGGCACGCATCAGAGACTGACGAGTTACATCAATCGAGAAATCAGGTACCGGCTGTCGCTGAATAGATTGGGTGGGATAGATGGTAGGCCCGTGCGGGCTCGAACCGCAGACCTCTACCGTGTCAAGGTAGCGCTCTAGCCAACTGAGCTACGGGCCTACTGCTTGCGAACATCTTAGCACACCGGGGATTCGCGAAAGTCCGGCGGCCTGCGCGATTCTTTTTTCACAGATGGATCCAATTTCCCATGATCAGCGCGAACACCCCGACCGCGACAGCGACCCAAAGCAGTATTCCCTGCATCAACGGGCGCACTCCCACCTCGCGCAAAGTTTCCTTCGAAAGTCCAGTCCCGATCACAAAGAGCGTTACCGTCAATCCGATTTTTCCCAGACGGCTCAGGAACGCGAACACAGAACTGAAATGCAGGTAAGTTGCAAGCACGGCCGCGAGGCAGAAAAAAAGTATGAACCACGGCCACTGAATACGCGCTTTGCTCCGCTTGGCCGCGGCCGTCGCAATTGACAGCGGGACAATCCAAAGCGCGCGGGCCAATTTGACGACGGTGCCAACGGCAAGGGCAAACGGTCCGTATTTCGCCGCGGCTCCCACTACCGAACTGGTGTCGTGAATCGCAAGCGCCGACCAGAGGCCGAACTGTGTTTGCGTCATCCGAAATGCATGCCCAATCCCAGGAAAGATGAGCAGGGCGATGGAATTGAGAAGAAAGATGGTGGCGAGTGAGACCGCCATTTCCTCGTCCGTCGCATCAACGATCGGCCCGACCGCCGCGATCGCGCTACCGCCGCAGATCGCTGTGCCGGCGCTAATCAGAAATGACGGCGTATGGCGAACCCGCAGTAGCCATCCCAGAGCTAGCCCGAGCAGCATCGCCGTAGTGATGCTCAAAGCGGTGTAGACAAACCCGGAGCGTCCCACACGCAGCACTTCGTACAAATTCATCCCGAAGCCGAGGCCGACCACCGAAGCTTGCAGAAGGTATTTCGTGAGGCTGCGCGTCTCGGCCTCGAACGGATGTACGAAGCTCAATCCGTATGCCAGTCCCAGGACAAGGGCGATTGGAGGCGAAAGCAACCCGCTGGCAGAAAAGATCAGGCCGGCGAAAAATAGAATTTTCCGCATGGGCCTAAGCATGGGCATCCGTTTCGCTTGGAGGAGTATTGAGCGTCAAAGGGGTTAGCGACTGGGCCGGCATGTGGAGTTTCGCCGGCTTACGAATCGCGGCTGCGTCACGCGATTCAGTATGCCAGAAAGCAGCGGAGCACGCGTAACGTCAGATTGCACCTTTAGGTTTCGGTCGCAATTCCGGCACTGACAGAACTTCGTTGGAGCTGTTTCGCGTCGCAAAATTCGAATAGACTAAGGCCTGGGAGAAATCATGGACTGGAAGAATCGCAAAACCCTTGTAACTGGAGGAGCTTCCTTCATTGGCTCCAACCTGGTCAACTCGCTCGCAGCGCGAGGCGCAATCGTGCGGGTGATTGACGATTTGAGCAGCGGAAAAATGGAAAATATCAGTGATCTTATCAAGAGCGGCAAAGTGGAATTCGTCGAGGGAGATCTTCGCGAGATGGATGTGGCGGAACGCGCCGTCGACGGGATGAGCGTGGTGTTTCATCTTGCGGCCGATCATGGCGGCCGCGGCTATGTGGACCTCCATCAGGCCGCCTGTGCCGTCAATCTGATGCTCGATGGAATGGTGTTCCGTGCCTGTCACGAGGCCAAAGTCGATAAGGTCGTCTACGCCTCGTCCGGGTGCGTTTATCCGAATCACATTCAGACGGATCCGAGCGAGGTACTCTACCTGACGGAAGACAAAGTAGGCCCTCCGTGTGATGCGGACAATATGTATGGCTGGGCGAAACTGATGGCGGAGATGACGCTGAGGGCCTATTACAAGGACTGGGGAATGAAGTCGGCGTCATGCCGATACTTCACCGTATACGGCCCGCGGGGCGTCGAGAATCATGCCGTCATCGCTCTGATCGCCCGTGCATTTATTGGGCAAGACCCCTTCATTGTCTGGGGAACTGGGGAACAGATCCGGAATTGGACTTATATAGATGATATCGTCCGCGGAACCATCCTGGCGGCCGAAAAAATTGACGATGGCACGGCCGTCAATTTGGGAACTATGGAGCGCATCAGAGTCATGGACGCGGTTCATGACATTCTTCGCGCCTTCGGCCGGACTCCAAAAATCGAACTTCATCCGGAAATGCCTACAGGCCCTCTTAACCGGGTCGCTGACAATTCGCTTGCCAAGAAACTGCTCGGTTGGGAGCCCAAGGTAATGTTCGAGGAAGGCCTGCGCCGCACGATTGATTGGTACGTTTCGACGCGAACGCGGGACGAGGTCTCTGCCAAGCTCGAAACGATGCTCACGGAAAGATAGGTCGTAGCGCGAACAGGGACATCCAAGAGTGCCCGCGAGCGCAATGACTTCGTCTAAATGCTTCCGCCAATGACACCGTCAGGTGGGTTTCTTTACGCGCCGTTGTTTCAGGAAATGTTCGGCGACGACGGTGGGCTGTTCGACGATACGATGCTCTTCCACGCAGACCACGAGTCTAATGAACTGTGCCATGCTCCAGGCAAGCGGCGTCGCGCTTCCGGTCCCGTCACCGAAAATGAACTCCGATTTCGCTGGATCTGCTTGATCCCATATCTGCTCCGGGATCATCCCGCCGCTGTTGGCGAAGTGTAACATCGCATCGAGATAGATCGTGGCGTCGCGGCCGCGGGCAACTTCATATTCGCCGCGCTCTCCGGTGACGACGGGCCAGAGCCTACCGACGCCTTCGCCCAGCCATGGCCCACCAAAGAATGTTTCTCCGTAGCCGTCGTGGTTGTAACGGTGAAAACCTGGACCGTTCGGCGTCTCCACCCGTATCGTCGAATCGATAATCTTAAGCGAGCGCTCGATTGCGGCGTCGTCAGCAGAGCGAATACCGAATCGAACGAATTCAAGGAATCCGGCATCGACAACATCGCGTTCATCCCAGACTCCCCCGCCATTGGAAATATCGAGTTGGTAGCCATCGTCAGGGTCAGTGTTGTTGTCGATGCGAATATAGTAGCCCTGCGGCGCAAGGGGCCCGCCCAAGTGACCTGTTCGCGTAACAAGCCAATGCTCAATATTCGCAGCCCAGTGGTCCGCTACCTCCATGTAGCGAGTTGCGTCATCATCCGCACCGTTCCTTCGAGCGATGTCGGCGGCACAGACTAAACCTGCAATTTCAGCCGCGATGGTCGAGGGCGAGTATCCAGGCGACTCCTCCCACCGCTCTTGCTGCGTTACCGGGCCGTGCGCAACAACAAACTCGGCCTCCGGACGAACATGTTTCTGCCACATATCCCGGTCGTTCATGTCGAGCTGCCAGGCGAGAATCATCGGATAGGCCACTTGGTCCATTTGCAGCGCGGTCCCATAGGGCCTTCCGTCAAGCCAGCTGTTCTGGGGAAAACTGCCATCCGGTTTCTGCTGGACGGTCAGCAAATAGTTGAGTGCGCGTTCAGCAGCAGCGCGGTCGCCGGCGGAGAGCAGGCCCGTTGCCACCTCGTAGAGGTCGCGCGCCCATACCAGGTGATAGCCGCCCACGTTAGGTGTATCCGATTTGACAGCGAATCCCCACGGTATACTCATCGAAGCAATCATCGCGCCGCGATAGGTTTTATCCTCGTGTGCCTTCAAGACCATCGCGGCAAGACGGAACTCCCGGTCGTAACGTTTGTCCACCCTGCGCAAGCCTCGCAAGTACTCATGCCATCCCCGAGCATATTCGGCGCTCACAACGGAAAAGCCGCGGCTAAGGCTTTGCCGCGCGGAATCCAGAGCAATCTCTGGAGTGGTGCCGAACCCCAGGGCTAGGACGAAATGGCCCGCAGAGTCGACCTTTGCACTTTGGATGACGTTGCCGTTTTCAGCCCGCGCATATGCCCAATCGAGTTTGTGGTGGAGGAGCAGGTCCATATAGCCGTCACTCACCCCTGCATATCCGGTTGCCATTTGTCTAAAGCTCGTGCTGCTGACGAGCGCTGACGCTACGCCAGACTTTTCGGCAATAAGCGCGTCTTCCCGTGAGTAACCGGTATTACCGTAACCAGAATTCTTCAGCGAAGGGTTGCAAAGGACATAAAGAGAAAACGCCGGAGAGCCAGAAAAACTAACGTCTATCAACAGGGCATCCCGTTGCGGGTCGGTAACATAAGTTTTCGCGATCTTGAAATGGCCGTCTGGATCGCTGTTCGTCTGTCGAAAGATCAGTGCGTTTTCGTCGATCCGATCAATCGAGTGCGACATATCGCTTGACTCGATCCACACTCTCTTGCCGTCGCTCACCGCGAACTCGAGGATGCGTACATTGGCGGTATCCAGACGTGGATAATAAACTTCACTCAAGACACCGTCTTGAAGCGTGAACCAGACGCGAGATTTTGCGGGGGTTGCGGTGCCTACAGCTTCTTTGCTTCCCGAGGTCCAAGTGGGTATCGCGCCCGGAGCGCCAGGCGCGTCCTGACCTCGCAGTTTTCCTGCAAACAGGATGACCAGCAAGAAGAGAATACTCTGGAATTTTCGCGCACGCATATTCAACTTTGGAACCGCCCCCGCTAACCTTTGACTGGCTGGCCTCCCATGTATCGCAGCGCTATTGCCTCTTGATCACTTCGCCGCCCTTCATTACAAAACCGACATTCTCGAGCACGCTCACGTCGCCCAAAGGATCGCCCTGTACAGCGACGATGTCCGCAAATTTCCCCGGCTCGAGAGTTCCTACGCGGTCGGACCAGCCGAGCAGGTCTGCTGCATTGACCGTCGCGGCCTGGATCGCCTTCAGCGGCGGCAGGCCCATCTTCACCATCATGGCGAATTCGTGCGCGTTCAAGCCGTGGGGATACACAGCCGCGTCCGTCCCGAACGCCACCTTGACTCCCGATTGGAATGCGTGGGACTCATGTTGGCGCGCGATCGGCAACACTAATTTCATTTTTTCAGTCATGCTCGCGGTAAATCCAAGCGATTGGTAGTTCTCCATCAGCCATTCTTCGAGGTACACCGTGGGGCAAAGATACGTCCCGCGCTCCTTCATCAATTGAATGTCTTCCTCATTTATATAACTGCCGTGCTCGATTGAATCCACACCTGCCAGCACCGCATTCTTGATGCCTAGCGCGCCGTGCGCGTGCGCGGCCACTTTGCGTCCCAGACCATGCGCCGTCTCAACGATTGCCTTCATCTCTTCGAGGCTGAATTGCGCGAGCTCCGGATTGTCGCCCTCCGACAGCACGCCTCCCGTTGCCATGAACTTGATTACATCTGCACCGTACTTGATGTTCTGCCGGACCTTCTCAGTAACCGCTGCAACGCCGTCGGCAACTCCATCGCTGGCAGACGAATACTGCGGCGCAAGAAAGTTTTCGTCGCCGTGGCCGCCCGTAATACTCAGCGCAGGCCCCGAAACAAGCATGCGCGGTCCCGGAACATCGCCCGCTCGAATCGCGTCGCGCAACGCAATATCCGAGTACCCGCCGGCGCCGACATTGCGCACCGTGGTAAACCCGGCTTCGAGCGTCACCCTCGCATTGCGCGCACCCATCAGTGCCATGCGCGGATAGGAAACATGCAGGCGCCCGGGCCCCAGCGTATTCGGACCCATGGTCAGGTGCGTGTGGCAGTCGATCAATCCGGGAAGCACGGTGGAACTCGACAGGTCAATGATCTTCGCGCCGTCAGGCAGTTGCTTCTGAATATCAGCCGCTTCGCCGATCGCCTTGATGCGGTCGCCCTCAATCCAAATGATCTGATCCGTCAGATAATTCCCGGTACGGACGTCCAGTATTTTCCCGGCGCGGATCGCCACCGTCGCCGGCGCAGCGCTTTTTGTGTCCTGCGCCGCGCAAAATCCCGCGCCCATTAACATAAGCAAGAACAAGATTGCCGATCGCTTCATCGATTGCCTCCCGCACTCCGCATGCGCGGGGGATTGTATCCCCGTGGCCCGCACTCTCTGCCTGATTTTTTCAGGCTGCAATCGCTACAGCCGGATTGCAGATTCCGATGCAATAACTTGTTGACTTTCGTTTGAGCGCTTGTATGATTATGCAGTCGAGTGAATATTAACTCACAAAGTTAGCTTGAAACTACAAATGATCGCTCACAAACGATTCCGACAGGGTCAAATCCTGAAGCTCCTCAGCGGCGAGCCAGTCGCCAACCAGGACGATCTCCGTCGCCGCCTCGTTCATCTCGGCATGCGTGTGACGCAGGCCACGCTCTCGCGCGACCTCCGCGAGCTCAAGCTCGTGAAAACATCGGAGGGCTACCGCCCTCTATCGGCAGCCGTGGCCGAAGAGACTTCGTCGCCGTTGCCAGTTCTCGTGCGCGCGTTGAGGGAATTCCTGCTGGATATCCGGCCGGCGCAAAATTTGCTCGTTCTCAAGACCCCTCCCGGGGGTGCGCAGCCTTTGGCAGCCGCCGTCGACGCCGAACGCTGGAAAGAAGTCGCCGGAACGCTCGCGGGCGACGACACTGTCCTTATCATCACGCCTTCGCGCAGCGCCCGCGCCGCCATTCAAAAGCGCATGGAGGAAATGCTCCGATGAACGACCCCTTGCGGGTCGCCGTCGTCGGAGCCACGGGCTATGCGGGATTCGAGCTGGCCCGGCTCCTGTTGCGGCACCCACATATCGAAAGGCCGGTATTCTATCTTCGCGAGAGAAATGCGAATGTCCGATGCCTCACGGAGCTGTTTCCACAGCTTCGCGGCTGGGGCGAGGCGCCCTGCCGTCCGCTTTCGGTCGAAGCTGTCGCCAAAAGTGGCGCGGAAGTCGTATTCCTTTCGACGCCGCATGAAGCCTCGCTCGAGCTTGTGCCGGAATTGCTCGCAGCGAATCCCCGCTTACGCATCATTGACTTGAGCGGTGCTTTCCGTTTTCGCGATCCCAACACCTTCGCGCACTGGTACAAACTTCCCGCTCCAAACGCCACCATGCTTTCGGAAGCTGTCTACGGTTTGCCGGAGCTTTACGCGGACACGCTCTCGAGCGCGCGCCTTGTGGCGAATCCGGGGTGCTATCCCACGTCCGTGATCCTCGGCCTGCGCCCTCTGGTCGATTCCGGCTGGATCAATCGCTCGCGCGGCATCGTATGCGATTGCAAATCCGGCGTGAGCGGAGCAGGTAAAGAACCGAAACGCGAAACGCACTTTGTCGAAGTGAACGAAAACTTTCGCGCATATGGCCTCTTCACCCACCGGCACACGCCCGAGGTTTCCGAGCATCTCGGCTTCGCATCGGAGGATTTCGTCTTCACCACGCACTTGCTGCCCGTCGAGCGCGGCATTCTTTCGACGCTTTACGTGTGGCTCGGTGAATCGCATCAAGCGGAAGAAATCGAGGCGCTGTACCGGAAATTCTACGCGTCGCGGCCGATGGTCCGCGTTTTGCCCGGAGGCCGGCTGCCTGAATTGCAGCACGTGACGCACACGAATTTTTGCGACATCGGCTTTGCTCTCGATCCTTCCGGCGAGCGGCTCGTCGTCGTCGCGTGCCTTGACAATCTCGGCAAAGGCGCCGCAGGACAGGCAGTCCAAAATTTGAACGGGATGCAGGCATATCCCGAAACGGCAGGGTTGCTATGAGAATCGTACTCAAAGTCGCGGGCGCATTGCTCGAGAGCGGTGAAACGGTCCAGGCTCTAGCGCGGCAGATCGCTGAACTATCGCGCGCGGGCCACGAGCTTCTCGTAATTCACGGCGGCGGCAGAGTTTTCACCGCAACGCTCACTCGCATGGGCATCACCAGCCGCTTCATCAACGGTCTACGGGTGACCGATCGCGAAACGCGCGACGCCGCAATCATGGTCTTCGCGGGCTTGCTGAACAAAAGGCTCGCCGGAGCGATTTCTCTTTCGGGGCAGCCCGCCGTCGGCATTTGCGCTTCGGACGCCGCCAGTTTTCTCGCCGAACCCATGCAGCACGAAGGCTGTGAAGGCGGCCTCGGGTTCGTCGGCTATCTAACCGGCGTGAATCTCGATTTCCTGCGCTCGCACTGGCGTGCCGGAATTGTTCCGGTCGCGTGCTGCCTCGGTCTTGGCGCTGATGGCGAACTCTATAACATCAACGCCGACCACATGGCCGCTGCCGCTGCCGAATTCATTCGAGCCGACCGCCTGATCTTTCTTACAGACGTTGCGGGCGTGCTCGACGGCGAAAAAGTGCTTCGCGCCGTCCAAGGAGAGGAAATCGAGAACCTGATTCGCCGCAACAAGGTGTCCGGCGGAATGATTTTGAAACTCGAAGCGGCCAAGCGCGCCCTCTCCGGCGGTGTCGCGGAAGTGCGAATCGTCGGCGGCGCACGGCCGCGAGCCGTTCTCGCCGCCGCAGGCGGTGGACGCGGACCCGGCGGCACTCGCGTACTGCCTGTGGTGCATTCACCCGTAAGAGCGACTCAGAGAGCGGCAAGCTAACATGGCGATCCGGAAAGCAAAAGCGAGAAACGCCGTTTCGCCCGCGCGAATTCGGGGCGACGAAGCGCGCCACCTGATGAACACCTACCGGCGTCCGCCGGTAGTGTTCACATATGGACGCGGTTGCCGTCTCTACGATTCTGAAGGCCGCGAATATCTCGATTTCCTCGGCGGGATCGCCGTCAACGCTCTTGGCCACGCGCACCCGCGCCTGGTGCGCGCGATTCGCCGCGAAGCCGGACGCGCGATTCATCTTTCGAATCTCTTTCACAATCCGTATCAAGGCCCCCTCGCGCGCAAGCTTGCGAAGTGGTCCGGCCTCGATCGCGTTTTCTTTACCAACAGCGGCACTGAAGCGATAGATGGCGCGCTGAAGCTCGCTCGAGCTTACGCCAGTGCAAAGCGCGCGAACGGCGCAAACCCCACAACACGAATCCTCGGGCTCGAGAATTCATTTCATGGCCGCACCTTCGGCGCGCTTTCGATCACGCACGCCGCGAAATATCGCGAGCCATTCGCGCCGCTTGTCCCTGGAGTTAAATTCGTCCGCTTCAACGATGTCGCCGACCTCGAAGCGAAATTCGACCACACGGTCTGCGCTCTCGTCGTCGAGACGATTCAAGGCGAAGGCGGCATTTTCCCGGTAAGCAAAGATTTTTGGCAACGAGCGCGCAATCTAGCGACCGAACACGACGCTGCCATCATTGCCGACGAGATTCAGTGCGGCCTTGGCCGCACCGGCCGATATTTCGCTTACCAGCAATTCTCTGCGCCCCCTGACATTGTCACAGTCGCGAAGCCTCTCGCGGGCGGTCTCCCGCTTGGCGCAATCATGGCGAATGAAAAATTTGCCTCCACATTTACTCCCGGCATGCACGGCACGACGTTCGGTGGTGGTCCGCTGGTCTGCGCGACAGCGCTTGAATTCCTGACGGTTGTCGAAGAACAAAAGCTTCTCACTAACATTCGGGAGCGCGGCGCGGAACTTCGCGCCGGCCTCGAAAAGCTCGCCGCGCGTTTCGATTTCATTCGCGAAATCCGCGGCGAGGGCTTGATCATCGGCGTCGATCTCACTGTCGACGGCGCACCGTATGTCGAGCAAGCGCTTCGTCGCGGCCTCGTCATAAATTGCACGCACGACCACATTCTGAGGCTTCTTCCGCCCTTTATCATTCGGCGACGCGACGTTGCCGAATTCCTGGAAAAATTTGAAATGGTGCTGGCACGGACGAAGAAGCCTGCTGCCCATCCAGTGCCCGCAACTCCCAAGAAATCACTACATCCCCAGCCGCCCGTCCAGTCGATTGCGCTGGCCGCCACGAGGTGAATATGAACGCCGTTGCCGCAACACTCACGCTGACTAACGACCTCCTCACCGGCATGGAGTGGGGGCCGGCGCAGGTTCGCGAGCTCTTCCACCTCGCAGCAGACATTAAAGCGCGCCCCGACCGCTATCGAGCCGCGCTGGCCGGACGCTTCCTCGCGCTCATTTTCGAGAAGCCTTCGCTGCGAACGCGTGTCACATTCGAAGTCGGCATCGCAAGCCTGGGCGGCGCCTCCGTTTTCCTCGACCACACGGCCGTGCGCCTTGGCCAGCGCGAATCCATTCGCGACGTCGCCAAGAATCTCGAGCGCTGGGTCCAAGGCATCGTGGCGCGCACGTTTTCACAGGAATCGCTCGACCAACTCGCCGAGCACGGCCGAATTCCCGTGGTCAACGCGCTCTCCGACCGCTTTCACCCATGCCAGGCGCTCTCGGATTTTTTCACGCTCGAAGAGCGATTCACGACTCTGCGCGGCCTGAAAGTCGCATACGTTGGCGACGGCAACAATGTCTGCCACTCGCTGCTCACTGTCGGCGCACGTACCGGAGCACATATTCGCGTGGCGACACCGGCTGGCTTCGAGCCTGACCCCGTCGTCGTTTCCGAAGCGAAACGCGTGGCGCGAGAAACGCGCGGCAAAATTGAAATCCTGCAATCGCCCGAAGACGCCGTCGCGGACGCGCAGGCGATCTACACGGACGTTTGGGCCAGCATGGGCCAGGAAGAAGAAGTCGCGGCGCGGGAAATCGCGTTCCAGGGCTACCAGGTAAATGAAGCCCTCGTTTCGCTTGCAGCGCCCGACGCCGTCTTTCTTCACTGTCTGCCCGCGCATCGCGGTTCGGAAGTTAGCGAAGGCGTGATCGATTCGCCTTGCTCGATCATCTTCGACCAGGCGGAAAACCGTATGCACGTGCAGAAAGCGATTCTGCTCACGCTGCTCAATTAAGGAGAATGATTTGCCGAAGAAAGTTGTACTCGCTTATTCGGGAGGCCTTGATACCTCCATCATCATTCCGTGGCTGAAGGAAACTTACGGCAGCGAAGTGATCGCCATGATTGGCGACCTCGGCCAGCGCGAAGATCTCGAAGCCGCGCGCGAAAAGGCTCTGGCTACGGGCGCCAGTGCCGCGTACGTCGAAGACTTGCGCGAGGAATTCATCACCGGTTACATCTGGCCCACGCTGCGCGCAGGCGCCGTGTACGAGCACAAGTATTTGCTCGGAACTTCGTTCGCGCGTCCGCTCCTCGCGCAACGCCAGGTGCAGCTCGCGAAGAAGCTTGGCGCCGACGCACTCGCGCACGGCTGCACCGGTAAAGGCAACGACCAAGTACGGTTTGAGCTGGCCGCCAAAGCTCTCGCTCCTGAATTGCAAATCATCGCGCCGTGGCGCGAATGGAAGATTGCCTCGCGCGAAGAAGCTATCGCTTATGCCCGCGCGCACAACGTTCCCGTTGAACAAACCACAAAGAACATTTACAGCCGCGACCGCAACATCTGGCATTTGAGTCACGAAGGCGGCGTCCTGGAAGATCCCGCGAATGCTCCCGAAGAAAGCATGTGGCAATGGGTTGTCTCGCAAGCAAAGGCTCCCGAGCAGCCGGCAGTCGTTGAAATCGGCTTCGATGCTGGGACCCCGTCGCACGTGAACGGTAAAAAACTCGGCGCCATGGAACTGCTCGAGCAACTGAACGATATCGCCGCAGCGAATGGCGTTGGCCGGATGGAAATGATCGAAAATCGTCTCGTCGGCATTAAATCTCGCGGCGCATACGAAACGCCGGGCGGCACTCTGCTGATTGCGGCGCATCGCGAATTGGAATCGCTCGCGCTTGACCGTGAGACGATGCACTACCAGCAACTGCTCTCGCTGCGTTACGCGGAAATGGTCTATTACGGCATGTGGTTCACCCCGCTGCGTGAATCGCTGGATGCGTTCTTCACGAATTCGCAGCGCCGCGTTACAGGTACGGTGGGGCTTTCTCTTTGCCGCGGCGTCGTCAGCGTCTTGTCGCGGCGCTCGCCTCACTCACTCTACCGCACGAATCTCGCCAGCTTCACAATGACTGGCTACAACCCGAAAGACGCTGAAGGCTTCATCAATCTTTTCGCGCTTCCAATCACCGTGCCGCAAGACCCCTCTCAAGCGGCGCAGCCCGAAGCCGCTCACAAGGCTAACGCCCGATGAGTGACACGCCAGGCCAGCAGAAAAACCATAAAATGTGGGGCGGTCGCTTCGAGCGCGGCCCTAACGCATCGTTCTACGAATTCGAGCGCTCCTGGCAATTCGATCGCCGCCTGCTTCCGCAAGAATTTGCGCTCGATCGCGCTTGGGCGCGCGCAATCGCCAGTGCGGGAATTCTATCGAGCGAAGAAGGCCAGCAAATCGTGGCCGCGCTCGACGAGCTGGAACGCCGGTCGCTCTCCGATGCCACATGGCTCGACAATTCAAAGGCGGAAGACGTCCACCATTTCGTCGAGTCCGTGCTTATCGAAAAACTTGGCACACTCGGCGCCAAGCTGCACACCGGCCGCAGCCGCAATGAAATGGTCGCCACCGAATTTCGCATGTACGTCAAGGAGGCTGCCCACGCGATGCGTGGCGCGATCGCGAAACTTGCGCGCGCCTTCGCTGAACACGCCGAACACCATCTTGGCGTTCCAATGCCCGGCACTACCCACATGCAGCACGCGCAACCGATTCTGCTTTCGCACTGGCTTCTTGCGCACGCCGAAGCCCTGCATCGCGATGCGGAACGCATCTCATCCGCCGCCGCGCGCGCCGACCGCTGCCCGCTTGGCTCCGGCGCACTGGCTGGATGCGCGTTCCCGATCGACCGCAAAGCGCTCGCGCGCGATCTTGGCTTTTCGGACATCACCGCCAATAGCCTCGACGCCGTCAGCGACCGCGATTTCGCGCTCGAGTATCTCTTTGCGCTTGCGGCGTTGTCGATGCATCTCTCGCGCCTCGCCGAAGACATGGTCCTTTTCGCATCGCCCGAATTCAGCTTCATTCAGCTCCCCGACGAATATTCCACGGGCAGTAGCCTGATGCCGCAGAAGAAGAATCCCGATGCCTGGGAGCTGATCCGCGGCAAAACCGGGCGCATTTACGGAGCGCTACTGGCGGTTCTCGTCGCGTGCAAGGGGCTGCCGTCGAGCTACCAGCGCGATTTGCAGGAAGACAAGGAAGCGCTCTTCTCTGCCCACGATCAAGCGTTCGCAACGACGCAAATTGCCGCAGCCGCGCTGGCAGCCACGCAGTTCCGCGAAGAACGCTTGCGCGAGGCGGCACAGGATCCAGTCCTTGTCGCCACGGAAGTCGCGGACTATCTCGTCACCTTCGGCGTGCCGTTCCGCGAAGCGCACGAAATTGTAGGCAAAGTCCTGCGTGCCGCGGAGCAAAATGGAAAATCAATCCGAGAAATGCCGCTCGAACGGTTGAAGGAATTCTCTCCCGTCTTCGACCGCAATCTCGGCACCGTGCTCACCGTCGAGGCTGCGCTGGCTCGGCGCGCCGTCGCCGGCGGCACCGCTCCGGGCGCAGTTCGCGCGGCGCTCGAAAATTTCAAAGCCCGGCTCGCAAAACTCGAGGAGAATTCATGAAGGCGCGCCGGGCAAAACGAGTGTACGCGGAAGCGATCTATCGCCTCATAGCACATTATGCCCGCGAAGGATTGCTGCTCCCGCGCGCCGAAGAAGAGATTCGCCGCAACATCAGCCATTTTCTCGTCTTTGAGGAAAAGGGGCGCGTCGTGAGCTGCGTCGCCCTGGAAACTTACGGCTCTGATCTCGCCGAAATTCGCTCGCTCGCCGTTGATCCGGACCTTCGCGGGCACAGGCTCGGTTCGCGTCTCATCGACTTCGCGCTCGCGGATGCGCGCCGACGCCGAATCGCGCGCGTCTTCGCGGTTACGCACGCCCCGGAATTCTTTCTGCGCCACGGATTCGCGGCAGGTTCGCGCCAGTCGCTCACAGAAAAGCTCGAACGAGATTGTCGTACCTGTTCCAAGCGCCGCTCGTGCAAGCTCGTCGCCGTGATCGCTACGGTGATTCCCGACCGCGTTGCGCTTCCGATCCTTCCCGATTCGGCCACGCCCGTTTCGGCATGAGCGCGCCGCCTTCCGCTTCCGATCTTCCGCGCGGGTTCACATTCGCCGCCGCCGCGTGCGGACTCAAGAAATCCGGCCTGGATCTCGCGCTTTTGGTCAGCGAAGTTCCTGCCGCAGCAGCCGCGGTCTTCACGACGAATCGCGTCCAAGCCGCGCCGGTAGTTGCATCACGTTTCCATCTGCGGAGGTCACGCCACAAGATGCGGGGCATCATCGTCAATTCGGGCAATGCGAATTGTTGTACCGGTTCAGAAGGGATGGCGGCCGCTGCGACAACTGCGCTCAAAGTGGCCTGGGAATTGGCCCGCCTCCATCCTTCTCAAATCTTGGTCTGCTCGACGGGCGTAATTGGAGTTCCCTTGCGCTGGAGAAATATAGTGAACGTGGTGCAGCCTCTCGTCCGCTCGCGCCGTGCAAGCGCCGCCGCGTTCGCGCAGTTCACGCGCGCCATCATGACTACCGACACGCGCCCGAAATGGGCTGCCGCAAAATGCCGCATCGCAGGCAAGCAAGTGCGCCTGATCGGCTGCGCGAAAGGCTCGGGAATGATTCAGCCCAACATGGCGACGATGCTTTCCTTCATCGCCACTGACGCCGCCATTTCTCCCGCGCTCCTGCAACGCGCCCTACGCCGAGCCGTCGCGCCTACATTCAATTCCATCACCGTTGACGGGGATACTTCGACAAACGACACGCTCGCCATCCTCGCAAACGGCGAATCGGGCGCGCGAAAAATCACCAGGGAAAACGCGGACTACAAGAGGTTCTGCGCCGCCCTGGAAAACATTTGCCGCTCGCTCGCGCTTGCAATCGTCGCCGACGGAGAAGGCGCCCAACGTGTGATCGAAATCGAAGTTCGCGGCATATCATCCGATCACTCCGCGGAAAAAATTGCGCGCACCATCGCGAATTCGCCACTGGTAAAAACCGCGCTTGCAGGAGCTGACCCCAACTGGGGGCGCATCCTCGCCGCCGCCGGCCGCTCCGGCGTCGCCTTCAATTTCGAGCGCGCCGACGTACGGCTTGCGGGGATTACAGTTTGCCGACGCGGGCGCGAGCATCCCTTCGATGAACGCGTGGCACACCGCAAAATGCTCGCTAAGCACGTTCCCATCGTCCTCGATTTGCACGCAGGCCGCGGTTCAGCTCGTATCTGGACGTGCGACTTCACCAGCGAATACGTCGACATCAACGCCAGCTATCGCACGTAATGGTGGACGTTCCTGTGGTGGGAACGCTCGACTTGTTCATAGTCGCCGAGATGACCTGGACGGAAGTATCTACTGCGCGACGGTAGGCTGAGGCTTCTCTACTGTAACTATCACCAGGTGCTTTGGCGGCGAATCGGAGAACCTGTGACTTACCTCGACCACCTTGAACCTACATTCGTCCAAATCGATTTTCTCACCCACGCTCGGCGTAGCCGTTACTGAGATGCCCTGAAGCCTTACAATCTTTTGGTTCGGACCAGTGCTCTCCTCAATCCTTAACTCAGTCTCGAATATTTCGTTCGGTCTGGCTCTCGGCGTAGCCATGTGCGTCCTCCTTCGAATTGCGCTACGGGTTGGCGAAAGTATCCCCGCCTCGTATCCAGCGGGCCTTCATATCGAAATCGAAAGCTGCAAGCGACGGGAAGGCGGCTCGGCTGGTCACTAGCTACGTAACATTCGACCAATCCAGATCCTCGTCAAGGGTGGGCTCTTTTCGCATTGGGTCCTTTGACCGCCTGCATGGGCAAACTGTTTTCTCGTTGTTTCTCGCGGGCGGCGTCGGGCTACCGCAGTGAGGGCATACTAGGGCCTCTGCGATTAGTTCGGCAAGCTTACTCATGTGCGCCTCCGTGTTAACTTTAGCCCGCGTGGGACCTTAGGGCCATACCAGTAAGGCCTCAATTCTCTCAGCGAAAGTGCCGTAGTTAAACGGCCTGAGGCAGGAGCTTGCCGCCAAAAATATCGGGGATACGGCGCTTT
>Ga0073928_10001798_pt1 | contig 39815 bp, 34 predicted proteins | sample PaiPotPPA55metaG_FD_76969 | JGI IMG/M metagenome (GOLD analysis project Ga0073928, IMG submission 76969) | Iron sulfur acid spring bacterial and archeal communities from Banff, Canada, to study Microbial Dark Matter (Phase II) - Paint Pots PPA... ... | reverse complement strand
TGCGCATTATCTGCGCGCGGACCTGCGCATCCAGAGCGCGGAGCGCAACCATATCGCGGAAATGGAACGGCTGGTCGGCGAAGGCCGATTGGCGGGCCCGAGCGAGGTGATGCTGCGGTTTGCGTTGGCCAAGGAATACGAGGACCTCGAGCGGCACGACCGCGCCTTCGATCATGTCGATGCGGCTTGCGACCTGCAGCGCCGCCTGACCCCGCACGATCATGCAGCCGAGATCGCCGAGATCGACCGCATCATCGCGACCCACACCAAAAGCTGGCTGGCCGCAGCCCCGCAAGGCCATACCATTGCTGCGCCCGTGTTCGTCGCGGGATTGCCGCGCACCGGCACGACGCTGGTCGAACGCATCATCGGCGGTCACCCGGCGATGCGCTCAGCGGGGGAAACCAGCGCGTTCGCGACCGAGCTGCACCGCGCCATGAAGGACAAGTCGGCCGCCGGCAAACCGGCCGAGCTCGGCCGGCGCTACGTCGACAGCGTGACGGCGTTCCGCGTGCCGAAGGATGCGCGTTTCCTCGACAAGACGCTGCAGAACTATCTCTATTGCGGCCTCATTCGCACCGCGCTGCCGGCCGCAAAGATCATCCTGGTGCAGCGGCATCCGATGGATTCGTGCTGGGCGATCTACAAGGCGCATTTCCAGGGCAAGTTCGCGTTCGCCTATGACCAGATCGAACTCGCGGAATATTATTTGGCCTATCGCCGGCTTTCGCAGCATTGGCGCGCGACATTGCCGCCCGAGGCGCTGCTGGAAATCAAATACGAGGACATCGTCAAGGATCAGGCGGCGGCGAGCCGGCGGCTGATCGACTTCGTCGGCCTTTGCTGGGACGACGAAGTATTGCGGTTTCACGAAAGCGCGGCACCGTCTTCGACCGCCAGCGCCGTCCAGGTGCGGCGTCCGGTCTATTCGTCGTCGGTCGGCAAATGGCGGCACCACGCAGAGCGGCTGGCGCCGCTGCGCGCGCGATTGGCGCGGGAGATTCCGGAGGCGGAATTGGCGTGAGGGTGCGCGCGCCTCATCCGGCTCCCAGCCCCGCATCCTTCAGTCGCTCGGCAAACCAGCCGGACATCGGCTTGTCGATCACGCCGCCGACATAGACGTCGGATATGACGCCCTTCCTGCCGAGCACCAGAAAAACCCCGATCCAATAGGCGAACCACAGATGCGGGTCGGTCAGCGCGCGCAGCTTGTGGTGATCGTGTTCCGGCGGCTGATGGTTATTGGCCTTGCGCACCTCGATCGCGAGCAGATTGTTGGGGATCGCGCGCTGGTGCACGACGATGTCCGGATAGACCGATTTGCCCAGATGATCGTCGGTCGAAACGATGGTGCCATGCGGCAGCCGCAGCGTCCGCTCGCCCAGCTTGTCGTAATCGCAATCGACGTCCCAGCCGGAAAACTGCTTTTCGAGATGCACGGCGAGGCGATGCGTCAGCGCGCGCTCGCCGAGATCCTTTTCCAACAGGAAGGTTTCCTGCGCGTAAAACTCATGGAGCCCGGCTATGACCTTGTTCAGCTCGGTCTGCATTTGGCCTCCGACACGACATCCTAGAGCCTGACCGAAAAAGCATCGAACCCTTTAGGCTCTCTGGCAAAACCACCCAACTCTTTCGTCATGGCCGGGCTTGTCCCGGCCATCCACGTCTTGCCTACTGGACAATAAAGACGTGGATGCCCGGGACAAGCCCGGGCATGACGGGAACGACGGTTCTCCGCCCGTCCTCACATCTGCACTTCGATCAGCCGCGGTCCCTTTTCCGGAACCGCTTCCGCCAGCGCGCTGACAAGTTCATCCGCGGTCGTGACCGACCGCGCCGCCACGCCCATGCCCCTGGCGAGCGAGACCCAGTCGAGCGTCGGGCGGTCGATCTTCAGCATGTCGAGCGCGCGCTGGCCCGGCTCGCCGGCGCCGACCCCGTCGAACTCGCCGCGCAAAATCTGGTAGATGCGATTGGCGAACACAATCGTGGTGACATTGAGGTTTTCGCGCGCCTGCGTCCACAGCGCCTGCAGCGTGTACATCGCGCTGCCGTCGCCGACCATGCAGATCACCTTGCGGTCGGGACAGGCGACCGCAGCCCCGGTTGCGACCGGCGGCGAAAATCCGATCGATCCGCCCATGTTCTGCAGCCAGTCGTGCGGATGCGCGGCCGCGGTCGGCGGAAAGAAACCGCGCCCGGTGGTGATGGATTCGTCGACCACGATGGCGTTTTCCGGGATCGCCATCGCGATCGCCTGCGCGATCGACGCGTGCGTGAGCGCGCCCGAAGGTTTTGCGAGTTCGACCAGTTTTTGGGGTTTTGCATCGGCCGGCTTGGCGCCAAGCGCCGAGGCCAGCGCCTCGAGCGCTGCGACCGAATTCTCGCCGCCCGAGGTCATGCGATGGACCTCGCAGCCCGCCGGCTTGAGCATGCTCGGCTTGTTTGGATAGGCAAAGAACGCCACGGGATCGTTGGCCTCGACCAACACGATGTGCCGAAAATCCTTCAGGATCGGCAGCGCCTGCTCGATCACATATGGAATCCGGTCGATCGAGAACCGCCCGCGGCCGCGCGCCATCCGCGGATTATAGGTCTGGCCCATCACCTTGCAGCCGGTCTTGCCCGCGATCTGCGCCGCGAGCTTGAGCCCATGCTCGGTCAGCGCGCTGCCGGTCACAAGCAGCAGCGTCTGCTCGCCGCCGCGCAGCACCTTTGCGGCGACCTCGACGGCCTGCGGGGAATAGCCGGCGCGCTGCCGGTCCTCCGGCACCTCGGCGATGCCGTCGGCCTCGTTCCAGGCGGTGTCGGCCGGCAGAATGAGGGTCGCGATCTGGGGCGGCGCGCTTTTGGCGGCGGCAATCGCGGCGGCGCCGTCGGTAGCGACGGATTTGGCATCCGGCGAGGTCCGCACCCAGGCCGACATCGGCCGCGCCAGGCCCTCGATATCGGAGGTCAGCGGCGCGTTATATCCGATGTGATAGACGGCGTGCTGGCCGACGATGTTGACGATGCCGGAATTGGCCTTCTTGGCATTGTGCAGATTGGCCAGCCCGTTGGCGAGGCCGGGGCCGAGATGCAACAGCGTCGAGGCCGGCGTGCCCTTCATGCGGAAATAGCCGTCGGCCGCGCCCGTCACCACGCCCTCGAACAGGCCGAGCACGCAGCGCATGCCCTCGACCCGGTCGAGCGCTGCAACAAAATGCATCTCGGAGGTGCCGGGATTGGCAAAGCAGACATCGACGCCGCCCGCGACCAGGGTCCGCACCAGACTTTCCGCACCGTTCATCATTTCACTCCCGTGACCGCGTTCCAACTTCACCCCGAGATCAATCATTCCTAGCCCATTTCGTCAAAGGGTTCGCCGGGCAAGGCTGCCATACCCGCGCCAATGGTGGGGTTTTTTAACCGCACCCTTTGAAAATCGGGTGCACTCACGGGCTCTTTGCTTGCGAAATCGCGCCGGTTATGGCCTCTCTCGCAGCCGAAGCGACTTTTTTGCGGGGGCGAAGATGATCCGTACGCTTGCTTTGCTGATTGCGGCAGTGAGTTTGCTGGCCGGCGCCGGAGAGGTGCAAGCCCAGGGTTTTCAAGCCCAGGGCTTCTTCGACTCGCGCGATATCATGGGCGGCGGCCCCAATTTCAGCCTCGGCGGTGCAAATCCGATCCCGCGGCAGACCGTGAGTTTTAGCGGAGATTACGCGCCGGGCACGATCTTCATCAACACCGCCGAGCGGCGGCTTTATCTCGTGCTCCCCAACGGCCAGGCGCTGCGCTACGGCATCGGCGTCGGCCGCGACGGTTTTCGCTGGAGCGGCACCCATCGCATCTCCGCCAAGAAGGAATGGCCGAGCTGGACCCCGCCGTCGCAGATGCTGGCGCGCCGGCCCGACCTGCCGCGCCACATGTCGGGAGGCATCGATAACCCGCTCGGCGCCCGCGCCATGTATCTGGGATCGACGCTCTATCGCATTCACGGCTCCAACGAGCCGGAGACCATCGGCCAGGCGGTTTCCTCCGGCTGCTTCCGCATGACCAATGACGACGTCACCGATCTTTATAACCGCGTCTCGGTCGGCACCACGGTGGTGGTGAAGAACTAGGGTTTTAAGCGACGCCAACCCATATTCATCGTCGTCCCTGCGAAAGCAGGGACGATGATGTTAGTGTTGTGGCAATGAACCGACCCTCACATTTCTTGACGTTCGCGCTCGCCGCGATCGCGTTCGGCAGCATGGTCTCGCCGCCACCCGCATCCGCCGAAATCCCCGCCATCGCCTCGCGCCAGCGGGCGGAGAAAAAATCCTTCACCGATGGCGAGATCATCGACGGATTTCTGAAGACCGCGTTCGGTGCCGAGTACCATCTGGCCGGCCGGGTCGACCGCATCCGGAAATACGCCATGCCGGTGCGGGTGTTCGCCGACGGCAACCGCCGGGATCGCAAGGCGCAGCTGGCAAAAGTCGTGGCCGACATCGGCCAAAAGGTGGCGCATCTCGACATCGCAATGGCGGAAAAGCGCGTGGCCGCCAATGTGCTGGTCCAAATGGTGCATGACCGCGACCTCGATCGCACCATCGCAAAATCCTACGGCCGCGAACGGGCGAAGGAGATCAAGACCTCGCTCGATCCGCAATGCCTCTCGGGTTTCCGCAAGAACGACAACTACGAGATCGAGCATTCCGACGTCATCCTCACCGTCGATAACGGCGATTTTATCTTTTTCGACTGCGCCTATGAAGAGCTGCTGCAGTCGCTGGGGCCGATCAACGACACCTCGTCGGTGCCCTGGACCATGTTCAACGATGAGGTGTCGATGGGGTTTTTTGACGTTTTCGATCAGTACATCCTCAACATTCTCTATGACCCGCGCATCACGGCCGGCATGAATGTCGAGGAGGTCAAGGCGGTGCTGCCCGCGGTGCTCGCCGACGTGCGGGTGTGGGTGAGGAAGGTGAATCATTTGGCAGAGTAACTGTCATTGCCGGGCTTGACCCCGCAATCCATCCTCTTCAAGCCCGGGCATGACGAGTTGTGTTGGAATAGCGGTCAGCCGCAGATCGCCTTCAGCGACGTCCATTCCTCCGGCGTCAACAGCGGCGGGCCGCTCGGCGGCCGGTCCTCCTGGCTCATGCGCGCCAGGCGGTCCTCGGTCAGGGGATGGTTCGCCAGGATCGACAGGCTGTGGTCGCCTTGCTTGCCGGTGATGCGGAACAGCAATTCGCCCATCGGCTTCGGCGACCGGCCGAGCTTGTGCATGGTTTCGATGGCAAACCTGTCGGCATTTTGTTCGGCCTCCCGCGAATAGGACGCGGTCACCAGCGAGCGCGAGGCAAAAATCACCGCGCCGGAGCCGGTGATGTCGCCGAACAGCAATCCGATCAGAAACGAGGTCCCGCCGTTGTAGATCAACTCGCGCATGTTATCGCGATGCTGCAAATGGCCGAGCTCGTGCGCCAGCACGCCGGCGATCTCATCGGCGTTTTCTGCCTTCGCCAATAGCGGGCTGAACAGATAGACCTTGCCGCCGGGCAGTGCAAAAGCGTTGGGAATGTAGCTCAACAGCACCGCGGACTGCACCGACGTATCGAGCCCCGCGCTCTGGCGCAGCGTGTTGACGAGCTTGGCAAAGGCCCGTTGTCCGGCGGGGTTGCTGCAAACCTTTTGGCCGAATATCGCCTTGATCTGCCCGTCGCTGGCTTCGCCAAGGCGCCGCTCGAGCGCCTGCGGCACCAGCGGCGTCAGGCGGTCGGCGGCCAGCGGGACGCCGAACAAGACCACAGCGACGATCGAGACCGCGGCGGCCAGCGACCAGCCGACGATTTTCGCGACGCCGCGGCCGGGAACGTTCTCATCGAGCCGCGCGCAGCGGGAGGTGAGTTCAGCTGCAACCGAAACGTCGCGGATCTCGAGCCGGGCCAGCACGGGCGCCGTCAGGCAAGTCAGGCGCAGCGTTCCCTGCGGGCTGTCGGCGCGGCGGATATCGGCATAGGGCCATGCGGCAATCCCGGCGCCATCCTCGCTGATGTCGAGCTGGTCGGCAAAGCCAAGTGTGACCGCGCGCCGGCGGCTCGAGGCGCCGTCGAAATAAATCACCGGCCGCAGCGAGGCATCTTGTCCGGGGACGTTATCCATTCATGCTCACGATCAAAAGCCGGCGACATCCAGCCCATCGGCGAAGCCCTCGCCGAGCGCACTGGCCAGATCGCCCTTTGCGGAAACATTGGCGGCGGCCTCGATGCCGTGCACATTGATCGAGGCCAGCACCCTCACCCACAGATCGCGCATCAGATAGACCCGCATCACGACATTGATCGCCAGCGCAAATCCGAGATAGCCGACACCGAGCAGCACCAGCAACGGAATACTCTTCATGAACACCGGCGGTGCAAAGAACTGATTGAGCGGCACGCCGCTCATGCTGGCCACCAGACCCGCGCAGATCGCGAGATAGGCGAGAAACGCCAGCAGCAGCAACAGGAACCAGCCGATGACCTTCCAGTAAAGGCCGATCAGCGCGCCGCGCCGCAAATTCGATTCCAGACCCACGCCGCCGAAGCGGATACCCGAGAGCCACCAGCGCCATTCGACCGCCTTGAACGCGCCATACACGAAGGGGGCGAGCGGAAAGATATAAAGCGCGAACGGCGCCAGCAGCCACAGCCACCAGCCGCGCTTGAAGAACTCCCAGCCCTGCCCTTCAAAGCTGCCCTGCAGATCGCCGTAATAGGAATGCCGCATCTTGTAGCGCTCGAGGGCGGCTTCACGCCACGGCAACAGCAGGCCGAGGGTCAGCAACACCAGCAGGCCCCACAGCGCGGCATAGGCCGCATAGGCCCAGCCCGAACCGCTCATCCAGAACCGTACCCCGCGCCACACCGTGCGCGTCAGGCGATAGCGCCGGGCGCGATAGATCGCGAATTGGCCGAACAGATAGAAGAACGCCAGCAGAGGGAAGCTGAGGAACGCCTTGGCGCGTTCGGCCTCGAGGCTGAGGAGGAAATAGGCCAGATAGACCGGTACGATGATCGCCAGTGCGAACAGAAATCCGATCAGCAGTTCCCTGGCGCGGCCGGTATATTCCGCCGCATCGCCGTCGATCAGGGTGTTCGACCACAAATGGCGGCGGATGTCGGTGGCAAGCCAGAACCGGTAAAAGCCGACGGTGATCAGCTCGAGCCCGGCGCCGCGCAGCACAAGGTGGAAAAATTGCTTGCGGCCGCCGGAAAACGCCACCGGCAAATGCGGCGGATGCGGCACCAGACTGATCTGATCCATCGATCAACTCTTGATTGCAATGCGCAATAGTGAAACACAGAGAACAAGGATTTGTGAACAAAGCTTTGTCGGCCGAGATGAAATCCGGTTCGAACCGGCTTTTACGCGGATTTCCCGAACAATTCCCCCACTACGAAGAGCTCGCCGAGACCTCCTCGTCGCTATCAGGCTTGCCTCAATCCGCATCTGGTGGCGCGGTTACGAATCCACGACCTGGCCCCGGAAGATTGCCTGCCTGGCTGAGTTCCTGGCGAGCGAATTTTTCCCAAGTTCGATAAACGATGCCAAGCGAGCGGGCACCGCCGCCGATGACCACTACTGTACTTCGGGCTGCAACTGCTTTGGGGCCTGTACCCGCGCTCTGGCTTGCGGCGACGGGAGCGTCGGCATTGGCTTGCGCGCCGGGGCGGCAGTGGGCCGAGGCAGAGGTGCTGATGTCTTGGGCCCCAGGTTCTGCTCGGAAGCCTTGGCGATAAGGCGTGTCATTTGCTCTTGGTTCGCTTTGAGCTGCTCAACAGCTTTTGAATTGTCGATGGCCATCTGTTCCTGGCTCGTCTTGAGTTGCTCGATCCCTTGCTCCACGTTCGTCAGATCGCGTGCCATCGTCTCGAGCAACTGCGCCAGTTCGGGAGACACCGGGCCGGCTGTCGGCACGACCTCTTGCCGTGCGGTCTGAGCCGGAAGTACTGGCTCCGCCGCGGCCACCTGAACGCTAGAAGCGCTCGGCTGCGCGGGAAGCCCTTTTTCCGGCGGCAGCAATGAAGCTAGATTGAGCTGCGGCACCCACCGGGCGACGGTCAGCTTGGCCGCATCGCCATAAGAGGACTGCGAAACGAAAGCAGCGAGAAAAATGCTCGCAGCCAACAGCAAGCCGACGAGGCCACGAAGCGCCCGCCAGCCACGCGAATGCTCGCGGCCCTGGACAGCTGAAGGATGGCGCGCGGCGTCATGCTCGAGCTTCGAGAGCTGTTCAGTTACACGCGCGAGCTGTTCATCCGCGCGCGCGATCTGTCCATAAGCATGCGCGAGCCGCTCATCCGCGCGCGCGATCAAGACATCGTTGGGCTCAATTGCTTTTGGGTTCGGCGTGGAACTCATTGGTGTGCCCTTTCCCATCCAATGTCACGCAAAGGAGGCGGTCGGATTTCCACCAGTTCGACGAAGCGCTAAACACTCATTGCAGTTTTGGCCAAAGCATGGCCGTACGATGGAAAGTACAGGGCTGCTTACGGCAACAGGCCGTCTGGAATTCAGCACCACGACGTCCGGCGCGTGACCGGAAATCGCGGTGCTCGCGCTTAGAACGAATTGGAACTTGGCGAGCAGGTTCCATGCTTCCGGTTCCCTGGCCCCCAATCTCAACCGGAAGACACCTGGCTTAGGCTAGCCACTCTGGCGTGACCTCAACCCGGCGCCAGGGTCGTTTGTTCGATACACCCCGGGGAGGGGAATTAGGACAATGGCAAAATGGGGCGGTGCCGGGCGTCATCGTCGCCCCTCCGACATAATCGGAGCCGCCATCATGGTCGGCTGGATTGGTTTTGGGGCGCAACTACCTCTTGGACCCAAGATAAGTGGTCCACGCGGCGCTGGCCAATGTCTGCGACGCCTGATGATCGCATGTCTTTTCGACTTCGTTCACTATCGCCTCCACGTCAATTTTCGCCTGTGCTTGATCGCTCGCTGCAGCAACGTAATTGAGTCCGGTCCAGAAACCGTAGATCCAGATGGTCCCCTCCAGTCGATGCTCTTGCGTTGACCGCCAGTGAGCGCAACTCATGCCGCCTATTCCGATCATGTCGACGGAGATCTTGGCATCCTGCGCCAAGACCAGACAGGCCGGAGCGGCAAAGACCAGCGCCGCAAGTAAAACTCGCCTTATCATGCGCCAAAATCCGAACGCCCCCCACCCGATCGTCAGAAATTCACTGCCGGGTACGTCCAACCGTCGGCCTATTGCAGTGCCCTTGCGAGCTTAAGCAGCGCCGCTAGACGCGAGCGATCGAAAGCCAGGCGAACACTGGCGATCATTGGATCGAAACGCGGACCACGCCAGCTCTCGTCATGCCGAGCGCACGTGCCGCGCCGATCGACACATCGATAACCCGACCCCTAACGAATGGACCGCGATCATTGACGCGGCACTGTACTGAATGACTGGCGCTCGTCACCGTGACGATGCTTCCCAAGGGTCGGGTGCGATGAGCACAAGTCATCTCGCCGCGGTGGCCGTGTCCGCCATAGTAAGAGGCAAAGCCGCTTTCAGCCTTGGCCGCCTGGGCGATGGAAAGCAGAGCAGCGGCAAGGAAAGCGGATCGATACATGGTAAAAACCTCGCCGCCGCCCCGGCAACAAAGCCAGCGGACAGTGCAAAGCAATCGCGGCAAAAGCTTGTCCGTTCAAACACGGTCAATCGCACGACCCAGATGGTTGATGTTCAAACCGGTTCAGTTGCCGGGCGATCAACAACCTTCCGCACCATTTATCGGGTTCCATGCCGCAGCTGAGTCATTCGCGTCGATTTGGCATCTCCGCTGCGTGTCCGGTTAGGGGAATCTCGGAAGTGCCGGTTCGTTGTTGATGGCGTCGGCGGAGCGATGCTGAGTGGGCTGCTATCAATCCGATGCTTCCGAACAAGCCGCGCGGCAGCCCGACCGGCGTTTATGCCGTTTTCTCGAACAACTCCCGACCGATCAGCATGCGCCGGATTTCGCTGGTGCCGGCGCCGATCTCGTAGAGCTTGGCGTCGCGCAATAGCCGTCCCGTGGGATAATCGTTGATATAGCCGTTGCCGCCGAGCAGCTGGATCGCGTCGAGCGCGCATTGGGTTGCCTTTTCCGAGGCGTAGAGAATGGCGCCGGCGGCGTCCTCGCGCGTGGTCTCGCCGCGGTCGCAGGCCTTTGCCACCGCGTAGACATAGGCGCGCGAGGCATTCATGGTCGTGTACATGTCGGCGATCTTGCCTTGCACCAGTTGAAACGTGCCGATCGGCTGGCCGAACTGTTTTCGTTCATGCACATAGGGCATCACCACGTCCATGCAGGCCTGCATGATGCCGAGTGGCCCTGCGGCCAATACCGCGCGCTCGTAATCGAGGCCCGACATCAACACGTTGACGCCGCGGCCGACCTCGTTCAGCACGTTCTCTTCCGGCACCTCGCAATTGTCGAACACCAGTTCGCAGGTATCGGAACCGCGCATGCCGAGCTTGTCGAGTTTTTGCGCGGTGGAAAATCCCTTCATGCCCTTTTCAATGATGAAGGCGGTGATGCCGCGCGGGCCGGCCGATGCATCGGTCTTGGCATAGACCACGAGCGTATCGGCAACGGGGCCGTTGGTGATCCACATCTTGCTGCCGTTGATGACGAAACGGTCGCCCTTCTTCTCGGCGCGTGTCGCCATCGACACCACGTCGGAGCCGGCATTGGGCTCCGACATCGCCAGTGAGCCGACATGCTCGCCGGAGATCAATTTCGGCAGGTACTTCCGCTTCTGGGCCTCGTTACCGTTGCGGCGGATCTGGTTGACGCAAAGGTTGGAGTGCGCGCCGTAGGACAGCCCGACCGCGGCGGAGGCCCGGGAAATCTCCTCGACCGCGATGCAATGCTCGAGATAGCCGAGGCCGGAGCCGCCATATTCCTCCTCGACGGTAATGCCATGCAGGCCGAGCGCGCCGATTTTCGGCCACAGATCCCGCGGAAACTGATTGCTCCTGTCGATCGCGTCGGCGCGCGGCGCGATCTCGTTGCCGGCGAAATCCTGTACGGTTTCGCGGATTGCATCCGCTGTTTCGCCGAGATCGAAGTTGAACATCCGTTGCGCGTTGGGAATCATGGTCGGGCTGCCTCCGGCAGATCATGCGGCTTTTCTCAAGGCTTGAGCCTTATTCTTCGCAAATAAGCTTGTCACGGTCGGCGCAGGCTGAGAAGGGGTTTTGGCCGTATACCAGCGGGCCCGTCCGGAGCCAGCCGAATGCGGCAAACTCGCCCTTGCTCTGGCGGGCGCGACGGGTTGTAATTCGTCCAAACGAGGCGCTTTGCGGAACCAGCAAGCGGCCAATCAGGGAGCTGCCCGATGCACGGGACGATCGATACTGCAGAGACGACCGACCAGAATGCCGCGCGGAAGCAGGCCTATGCGCTACCGCTCGCGCAATTCGATCCCGGCGATCCCGAATTGTTTCGCTCCGATACGTTCTGGCCCTATTTCGACCGGCTGCGCAAGGAAGATCCGGTGCATTACTGCACGGACAGCATCTTCGGGCCGTATTGGTCGGTGACCAAATACAACGACATCATGGACATCGAGACCAACCACGCGGTGTTCTCCTCGGCCGCCTCGCTCGGCGGCATCACCATCCGCGACATCTCGCCGGACCTGCGCCGCGAAAGTTTCATTGCCATGGATCAGCCGCGGCACAGCGCGCAGCGCAAGACCGTGGCGCCGATGTTCACGCCCACCCATCTCGACCAGCTTGCGATCAATATCCGCAAGCGCTCGGCCGAATGCCTCGACAATCTGCCCAGGGGCGACGTGTTCGACTGGGTCGACCGGGTCTCGATCGAACTGACCACGCAGATGCTCGCCGTGCTGTTCGACTTTCCCTGGGAGGACCGCCGCAAATTGACGCGCTGGTCCGACGTCGCAACGACGATACCCGGGCCCGACGGCGTCGTCGCGACCGAAGACGAGCGGCAGGCCGAACTTCTGGAATGCGCGACCTATTTCGCAAGACTCTGGAAAGAGCGCATCAATCAGCCGCCGAAGAGCGACCTGCTCTCGATGATGGCGCACAGCGAAGCGACGCGCGACATGGACCCGAAGAATTTTCTGGGCAACCTCATCCTCTTGATCGTCGGCGGCAACGATACCACCCGCAACACCCTGTCGGGCAGCATCTATGCGCTGAACAAGAATACGGACCAGTACCGCAAGCTCCGCGACAATCCGGCATTGATCGACAGTTTCGTGCCGGAGGTGATCCGCTGGCAGACGCCGCTCGCGCATATGCGCCGGACCGCGCTCGAGGATATCGAGTTCCGCGGCAAGCAGTTCAAAAAGGGTGACAAGGTCGTGATGTGGTATGTCTCGGGCAACCGCGATGAAGACGTGATCGAGCGTCCCTACGAGTTCATCATTGACCGGGCGCGGCCGCGCACCCATCTCTCCTTCGGCTTCGGCATTCACCGTTGCGTCGGGATCCGGCTCGCGGAACTGCAGTTGAAGATCATCTGGGAAGAAATCCTGAAGCGTTTTGACACGATCGACGTGGTCGAGGAGCCCAAGCGGGTGTATTCCAGTTTTGTTAAGGGCTATGAGACGCTTCCCGTGCGAATCGCCGGCTGAAGCGCAAGCTCACGCCAAAGGACGGATCAGCGATGAATATCCAGACATCAGTCCGCGCCGACAAGGCCGAGCTTGCGCGGCTGGCGCGTGAAGAGGCCTATTCCACGCCACTGAAGGATTTTCATCCCGGCGCGCCACGGCTGTTCCAGAACGACATGCTGTGGCCGTTCTTCGAGCGGCTGCGCAAGGAAGAGCCGGTGCATTACTGCACCAACGCGCCGATCGAGTCCTATTGGTCGGTCACCAAATACAACGACATCATGCATGTCGACACCAATCACGGCATCTTCTCCTCCGACGTATCGCTCGGCGGTATCTCGATCCGCGACGTGCCGCCGGGCTACGACTGGCCGAGTTTTATCGCGATGGACCAGCCGCGGCACTCGGCGCAGCGCAAGACCGTGTCCCCGATGTTCACGCCGACGCATCTCGACGAGCTCGCGATTCTGATCCGCGCCCGCACCGCCAAGGTGCTCGACAGCCTGCCGCGCAATGAGACCTTCAACTTCGTCGACCTGGTATCGATCGAACTGACCACCCAGATGCTGGCGACGCTGTTCGACTTCCCGTTCGAGGAACGCCGCAAACTGACGCGCTGGTCCGACGTCTCGACCGCGCTGCCGAAAGGCGGGGTCGTCGAATCGGCCGAACAGCGCCGGACCGAGATGGACGAATGCGCGGCCTATTTCGCCAAAATGTGGAACGAGCGCGTCAATGCCGAGCCGCGCAACGATCTGGTCTCGATGATGGCGCACAGCGAAGCGACCCGCCACATGGACCCCGACAATCTGATGGGCAACATCATCCTGCTGATCGTCGGCGGCAACGATACCACCCGCAACACCATGAGCGGTTCGGTGCTGGCGCTGAACGAAAACCCCGATCAGTATCAGAAGCTGCGCGACAATCCTGATCTGATCGACTCCATGGTGCCGGAGGTCATTCGCTGGCAGACCCCGCTCGCGCATATGCGGCGCACCGCGCTGGTCGATACCGAGATCGGGGACAAGAAAATCCGCAAGGGCGACCGCGTCGTGATGTGGTACGTCTCCGGCAACCGCGACGAAGAGGCGATCGAAAAGCCGAACGAGTTCATCATCGACCGCGCCCGCCCCCGCACCCATTTGTCGTTCGGCTTCGGGATTCACCGCTGCGTCGGCATGCGGCTCGCCGAATTGCAGCTCAAGATCGTCTGGCAGGAAATCCTGAAGCGGTTCGATCGGATCGAGGTGGTCGGCGAGCCGAAGCGGGTGTATTCGAGTTTTGTCCGGGGCATCGAGTCCTTGCCCGTGCGCATACCAGCGTAAGGGTGGGCACGCTTGCTGTCTCCGGCACGCCCCTTCGACTCGCCTTGCATCCATGGTAGAAATTATATACATTTCTACCATGAGAAAAGCGATGCATCTCAACATCAAGAACGACGAGGCTCATAAGCTTGCGACTGAGCTTGCCGACCTTACCGGCGAAAGCTTGACCTCGGCCGTGACCCTGGCCTTGCGCGAGCGCCTGGCGCGCGAGCGTCGACGCCGGCGCCCAGACCGCATTGCGGCGCAATTGATGAAGATCGGAAGCCGGTACTCGGCTCTGGCCGACACAGGACGCAACCCCGACGAAATCCTCGGGTACGACGAGCACGGACTCCCGAAATGATCGTGGTCGATAGCTCGGCGATCATTGCCATCTTCCGCCAGGAGCATGATGCCGAAGATTATGCTCGCCGCATTGCCACCGACGATGATCCGGTGATGTCAGCCGCCAACCTGGTGGAGACCTCCATTGTTCTGCGCGGATTGAAGGAAATCGCGCCTCAGAGAGCCGAGCAGTGGCTTGACGATTTCATCGAGGCCGCAGGCATTCGGATCGAACCGGTGACGCCGGATCAGGCAAACGCGGCACGCTCGGCACATCTGCAATTCGGCAAAGGAACCGGGCATAGCGCGGCGCTAAATTACGGTGATTGCTTTGCCTATGCGCTGGCCAAGGCAATGGAGGCGCCGCTGCTGTGCAAAGGCAACGATTTTCGATCGACCGACATCGGCATTGCGTAAGCGGCCTTGAGCACGGAAATCCATGCTTGCCAATCTTGGAATGCCGGTTAATACGCTTATAACAGCATAGGGGGTTTGCGGTGGTTTCGCAATTGCAGGTCCATCAGCAATCAACGCAACGCCACCGCCAGCAATTCAAATGACCGCACAAGAACAACAAGACGAACATTCCGACATCCGCGAAGCCGTCGCAAAACTCTGCGCGCAATTCCCCGGCGAATATTGGCGCAAGCTCGATCGCGAGATGGCCTATCCGAAAGCCTTCGTCGATGCGCTGACCGAGGCCGGCTATCTCTCGGTGCTGATCCCCGAGGAATATGGCGGCGCTGGCCTAAAGCTGTCCGCGGCCGCCGCGATCCTGGAAGAGATTCAGCGCGCGGGCTGCAATGGCGGCGGCTGTCATGCCCAGATGTACACCATGGGCACGCTGCTGCGGCACGGCAGCGACGGGCAGAAGGCAAAATGGCTGCCGAAGGTCGCGAGCGGCGAATTGCGATTGCAGGCGTTCGGCGTCACTGAGCCCACCAGCGGCACCGACACCTCCTCGCTGAAGACATTCGCAAAACGCCAGGGCGACGGCAGCTATATCGTCAACGGCCAGAAGATCTGGACCAGCCGCGCCGAATATTCCGACCTGATGATTTTGCTGGCGCGCACCACGCCGAAGGAGCAGTCGCACAAGCGCACCGACGGCCTCTCGGTCTTCATCGTCGACATGAAGGCGGCGAAGGGTAACGGGCTGTCGATCTCGCCGATCCGCACCATGATGAACCACTCGACCACCGAAGTGTTCTTCACGGATCTCAAAGTGCCCGCGGAAAATCTGGTCGGCGAAGAGGGAAAAGGTTTTCGCTACATTCTTTCCGGCATGAATGCCGAACGTATCCTGATTGCCGCCGAATGCGTCGGCGACGCCAAATGGTTCATCGCCAAGGCATCGAGCTATGCCAAGGAGCGCACGGTGTTCGGCCGCCCGATCGGCCAGAATCAAGGCGTCCAGTTTCCAATTGCAAAGGCCTACGCAGCGATGCGCGCGGCTGAGCTGATGGTGAAGGAGGCCACCCGCAAATACGAGGCCGGGCTCGATTGCGGCGCCGAGGCCAACATGGCCAAAATGCTGGCGGCCGATGCCTCCTGGGAAGCCGCAAACGCCTGCGTGCAGACCCATGGCGGCTTCGGCTTTGCGGAAGAATATGACGTCGAACGCAAGTTCCGCGAGACCCGGCTCTACCAGGTGGCGCCGATCTCGACCAATCTCATTCTGTCATTCCTCGCCGAGCATGTGCTGGGCATGCCCCGCTCCTACTGAGAAACCAATATGCTGCCGCTTGAAGGACTAACCGTCATCGCCGTCGAACAGGCGGTCGCCGCGCCCTTCTGCAGCTCGCGGCTGGCGGATGCCGGCGCCCATGTCATCAAGGTCGAGCGGCCCGAGGGCGATTTCGCACGCGGCTATGATGCCGCGGCGAAGGGACAGAGCAGCTATTTTGTCTGGCTCAACCGCGGCAAGGATTCGGTGGTCATCGACCTCGCCACGAAGGAAGGGCGTGCGACCCTCGAGGAGCTGATCGCCGGCGCGGATGTGTTGTTGCAGAATCTAAAACCGGGCTCGATGGACAAGCTTGGCTTCTCGCTGGAGCGGCTGAAGAAGGATTACCCAAAGCTGATCTGCTGCACCATCTCGGGCTATGGCGACGACGGCCCCTACGCCGATCGCAAGGCCTACGACCTGCTGATCCAGGCCGAGAGCGGGCTCGCATCCATCACCGGCGGCCCGGATGGCCCTTCCCGCGTCGGACTCTCCATCGTCGATATCGCCACCGGCGCCACCGCGCATGCGGCGATCCTCGAGGCGCTGATCGCGCGCGGGCGCAGCGGCAAGGGCGCCGATATCCGGATTTCGATGTTCGACGTGATGGCCGACTGGCTGACGGTGCCGCTGCTCAATGCGGAGGCCGGCAATCCGCCGCAACGCATGGGCCTCGCCCATCCATCGATTGCGCCCTACGGCGTGTTTCGATCTGGGGATGGCAGGGACATCCTGATCTCGATCCAGAGCGAGCGCGAATGGAAGAAGTTATGCGCTGACGTGCTCGGCCAGCCTGATTTGCCCAACGATGCGAGATTCGCCAACATGGTCGAGCGGGTACGCAACCGCGCGCTGACCGACAAGGCCGTCGGCGATCGCTTTGCCACCATGACCCGCGTCGAGCTGTTAAAACGTTTGTCCGACGCCGACATCGCCTTTGCCGAGGTCAACACCATGGCCGACCTCGCGCAGCATCCGCATCTGCGCCGCATCGAGGTCGATACGCCCAAGGGCGCGGTCGGCTATCCGGCGCCGGCAGCGATCGTGGTCGATCAGCCGCGTCACTATGGGGCGGTGCCCGCCATCGGTGAGCGCATCGATATCGCAAAAGCTTCTCATGTCCGGACCAAATCGTCATGACCGACACGATAGATCTCGATCATTTGCGGCAATGGATCGGCCGCAGCAGCCAGGCCACCGACATCGTCACCGCGCAGCTTGCAAAAGGCTTGCGCGCCACGCTGTTCCAGGAGATCGGCGAACCCAAAGTGGGCGACGCCGCGCCGTGGACGGTGCATTGGTGCCTGGCGCAGCCGGTGTTTCCGATGTCGGCGCTGAGCCAGGACGGCCACCCCACCCGCGGCGGCTTCCTGCCGCCGGTGCCGCTGCCGCGCCGGATGTGGGCCGGCGGCGAACTGGAATTTTTCGATGCGGTGCGGGTCGGCGATGAGGTGACGCGAACCTCGCGCATTGCCGATGTGACGATGAAAACCGGCAGTACCGGCACGTTGTGTTTTGTCTCGGTCGACCATCTGGTGACCACGCCGCGCGGCACCGCCTTGCGCGAGCGGCAGGATATCGTCTATCGCGACATGTCGAGCGCGCAGTCGGCTGCGCCCGCAAAAACTCCGGCGCCGCCGCCATCGGCGCAGCACCGCGAGACCCACATGGCCGACCCCGTTCTGCTGTTCCGTTATTCGGCGCTGACGTTCAACGGCCACCGCATTCATTACGACCGCGACTACGTCACCAAGGTCGAGGGCTATCCCGGCCTGATTTTTCACGGACCCCTGCAGGCCGCCTTCATCATCGAACTCGCCGCAAAACTGCATGGCGGCGCGGCGCCGAAGAAATTCAGCTATCGCGGATTGCAACCGCTGTTCGAGGGCAGCGAATTTTCCGTCAACGCCAACGATAGCGGCGCCGGCATGGAATTGTGGACCGCGAATTCGGCCGGCCAGCCGACCATGAAGGGCACCGCGACATGGTGAAATTCACCCAACTTGCGTCACCGGCAGTCCGCTCCCTCTCCCATAGGGAGAGGGGGGTGAGGGGTTACGGTCTATCGTTAGACCTGATCCCCTCACCCGGCGCTTCGCGCCGACCTCTCCCTTTGGGAGAGGTGAAGCTCGCCCGTCGCCGCCAGCGCGTGGAAAACTCACATGTCCCGCAAATCTGATAAGAATGCCGGTGCGTTGGTCACGGTAAAACAGGCAACGCTCGATTTGTTGCGCTCGTTCGGCGTGAAAAAAATGTTCGGCAATCCCGGCTCGACCGAATTGCCGTTCCTCTCCGACTGGCCCGACGATATCGATTACGTGCTGGGCCTGCAGGAAGCCTCCGTGATCGGCATGGCCGACGGCTACGCCCAGGCCACAGGCAATGCCGGTTTTGTCAATCTGCATTCGGCTGCCGGGGTCGGCAATGCGCTCGGCAATATCTACACCGCGCACCGCAACCAGACGCCGCTGGTGATCACCGCGGGCCAGCAGGCGCGCAGCATTTTGCCGCTGCAGGCGTTTCTGTATGCCGAGCGCGCGTCGGAATTTCCGCGGCCCTATGTCAAATATTCGGTCGAGCCCGCGCGCGCCGAAGACGTCCCGGCGGCGATCGCGCGCGCCTATTACGTCGCGATGCAGCCGCCGTGCGGGCCGACCTTTGTCTCGGTGCCGATCGATGACTGGACCCACCCAACGCAGCCGATCGAGGCCCGCCACATCAGCCGCGAACTTGGCCCCGACGCGAGCGCGATGCAGGCGCTCGCCGCGGCGCTCGCGGCGAGCAAAAGCCCGGCGCTCGTGGTCGGCCCCGGCGTCGACCGCGCGCAAGCCGTCGAGCTGATGGTGCGGCTTGCGGAAAAGGCAAAGGCGTTGGTCTGGGTCAGCCCGTTTTCGGCGCGCTGCAGCTTTCCGGAGCGGCATCCGCAATTTGCAGGCTTTCTGCACGCCTCGCCGGGGCAGCTTTCGGAGGCGCTTCGCGCGCATGATCTCGTGGTCGTGATCGGCGCGCCGGTCTTTACGTTCCACGTCGAGGGCCATGCCTCGATCTTCGATGGCGGCACCACGATTTTTCAGATCACCGACGATCCGACCGCCGCTGCTGTCACACCGGTCGGCACCAGCATCGTCGCGACGATGAAACCGGCGCTGTCGATGCTGCTGGAATTGTTGCCCGAGGCAAACCGCGCGATGCCGGCAGGCCGCAAATTGCCGCCCGCGCCGCAGGCGGCCGATCCGCTTCCTGTTGATTTCATGCTGCACACACTCTCGGAAGCCATGCCCAAGGACGCGGCGGTGGTGGAGGAAGCCCCGTCGCATCGTCCGGTGATGCATAAATTCATGCCGATGCGTGGCCAGGACAGTTTTTACACCATGGCAAGCGGCGGGCTGGGTTACAGCCTGCCGGCTTCGGTCGGCATGGCGCTCGGCCGTCCCGACCGGCGGACGGTTTGCCTGATCGGCGATGGCTCGGCGATGTATTCGATCCAGGCGCTGTGGACCGCGGCACAGCGCAAGCTCCCGCTCACGGTCGTGGTCATCAACAATGGCGGCTACGGCGCGATGCGCTCGTTCAGCCAGGTGATGCAGGTGCGCAACGTGCCCGGCTTAGAGCTGCCCGGCATCGATTTTGTGAAGATCGCGGAAGGAATGGGATGCGACGCCGTGCGGGTGACAAAATCATCGGAGCTTGCGGCAGCACTGCAGCGCGGCCTTGCGCATGACGGTGCAAGCCTGATCGAGGTGATGGTGGATTTTGCGGTGCCGCTGCTTTATGCGCCGAGGAGTTAGCGCTCATTCAATTCCATCCGTCATGGCCGGGCTTGGCCCGGCCATCCACGTCTTGACACGCTCGCAGCACCAAAGACGTGGATGCCCGGGGACAAGCCCGGGAATGACGAGTTTCTACGTTGCGCCGCCGTTTCGAACTCACTTCCCGTAACTCTCCCGCATCTTGGCCTGGATCTTCGCCATGCCGGCGATCCAGCGATCGTAATTTTCCGTCTTCCTGCGCATATAGCCCAGCACCTGCGGGTGCGGCAAAATGACAAATGTCTCCTGCTCGATCCCCGCCAGCGCATCCCTAGCCACCTGCTCCGGCGTCAGATCGCCGTCGCCGGATTGCGGGCCTTTTGGAATCGAGCGCAGCATGTTGGTATCGACGCCCTGCGGGCACAGGATCGAAACCTTGATGCCATGGGCCTTGTGCGAGATCGCAAGATTTTCGGCAAATCCCACCGCGGCATGCTTTGTCGTCGAATAAGCGGGGCTGCCGACCTGCGACAACAGTCCGGCGGCGGAGATCGTGTTGAGGAAATATCCGCTTCCGCGTGCCTTCATGCGGGGGACCAGATGCCGCGCGGCATAGACATGGGCCATGACATGAACAGCCCAGCTTCGCGACCAGGGCTCGTCCGAATCGCCGCCGGCATTCTCCGACAACGGATCGAAACCGCCGCCGACGCCGGCGTTGGAACAGAACAGTTCAATCGGGCCGAACTGGCGTTCGGTTTCCTCGATGACGTGGCTGATGTCTTTCTCCTTGCCGACATCGCATTTGAACGCCGCGCCGTCGACCGCGGCTGCGACAACTCTCGCAGCCGTGCTGTCGATATCGGCGACGATCACCTTGGCGGCACCGGCGCGATGGAAGGTCTCGCACAGCGCCCGCCCGATGCCGTTAGCACCGCCGGTGACAACCACGATCTTGCCGGTCACCTGCATCGCACCCTCAAGCCGTTTGAAAGCAATCTCAGGTCAATACCAGATCGAGCACCGCAGTGTAATGGCAAGCCGCGCCCAACAGCACAAAGGAATGCCAGATCGCGTTTTGAAACCGCAACCGCTGCCAGGCATGAAAGATGATTCCGAGACTATAGAGCACGCCGCCGGCCACGATGAACCAGATGGTCAGCGCCGGTAGCGACGCCATGCCCTGGTGGTAGACCATGAAGCCGCTCCAGCCCATCGCCAGATAAAGCCCGACCGCGACCCGGTCGAAACGGCCCGGGAACACCAGCTTGATCACGATCCCGACAATCGCCACGCACCACACGCCGACGAGCAGCGCGATCGCGAAGATGCTGTTCTTCATCTCGGTGATGAAGGGCGTGTAGGTGGCTGCGATCAGCACATAGATCGCCGAATGATCGAACCGGCGCAGCACCCATTTGGCGCGCGAGATCGGCCAGAGATTGTAGGTCGCCGACAGCACGAGCATCGCCAGTAATCCCGCGACATAAACCGACACCACCGTGACTTCAAACGCGGTGGCATAAACCGCGGTGAGCACGACCAGCACGGTCGCCGCGATCAATCCGCCGAACACGCCAATGCCATGCACGATGCCGTCGGCGATCAGTTCGGCACGATCGTAATTCCAGCGGATGGCGCCAGCCGCCGCATGGACGGAGGTCGAGGCCAGCTGTTTCAATCTGAAGACGGTCATGGCGGCCCGGCGAACATGGAGAGCGAAGCGATAAAACATACCGCCCGTGAGGTCAACGAACCCCTAAGACTCCTCGCTTCAAATCGCGTCCTAAATATGAAACTTGATTTTGCCTGTTTAATCGCCACTTTCCGGGTAGTTTGCCTATGTCCTATGTATTGCAACATCCATATCGAGCTCCCCCCACCCGCATGGCCCTCAGTTTTTCCGAAATGATCGAGGAAGCGCGGCTGTCGGCGCGGGCCTTGCGGGATTATGGCGAGCATTTTTTCAACCCGACCATCCGGCTCGGCGTCACCGGCCTGTCACGCGCCGGCAAGACCGTCTTCATTACCGCGCTCGTTCACGGCCTGACCCGCGGCGGCCGCTTTCCGGTGTTCGAGCCGTTCGCGACGGGCCGGATCGCGCGTGCCCGGCTCGCGCCGCAGCCCGACGACGCGGTGCCGCGCTTCGACTATGAGAACCATCTCCGCACCCTGATCGAGGCGCGCCGCTGGCCGAACTCCACCGTCGATATCAGCGAGCTACGGCTCGTGATCGACTACCAGCGCCAGAACGGCGCCGACCGCACGCTGACGCTCGATATCGTCGACTATCCCGGCGAGTGGCTGCTCGACCTGCCGCTGCTCAACAAGAGTTTTGAGCAATGGTCGAGAGAGAGCCTCGCGCTGTCGCGCGAGCGGCCGCGCGCGCCGCTGGCGGCAGAGTGGCATCAACATCTGGCGACGCTAGAAGCGCAAGCGCCCGCGGACGAGCAGGCGGCGCTGACGGCGGCGCGGTTGTTCACCGATTATCTGCGCGCCTGCCGCGACGAACGGTTCGCGATGAGCCTGCTGCCGCCCGGCCGCTTCCTGATGCCGGGCAATCTCGCGGGCTCGCCGGCGCTGACCTTCGCGCCGCTCGATCTGCCGGACAACGGCGCCGCGCCGGAAGGCTCACTTTGGGCGATGATGGTGCGACGCTATGACGCCTATAAGGACGTCGTGGTCCGGCCGTTCTTCCGCGATCATTTCTCGCGGCTCGATCGCCAGATGGTGCTGGTCGACGCGCTTTCCGCCTTCAACTCGGGACCGGACGCACTGGTCGATCTCGAAGCGGCGCTGGCGGGAATCCTGGACTGCTTCAGGATCGGCCGCAGCACGTTCTTTAGCAGCCTGTTCCGCCCCAAGATCGACCGCATTCTGTTTGCGGCGACCAAGGCCGATCATCTGCACCATTTAAGCCACGATCGGCTCGAGGCAGTGTTGCGGCGAACCGTCGCAAAAGCCGTCGCACGCGCGCAGGACACCGGCGCCGAGATCGACGTCGTGGCGCTGGCCGCGGTTCGCGCCACCCGCGAGGCGATGGTCGCGCGCGGCCGCGAAAAATTGCCCTCGATCCTCGGGACGCCCGCCCCCGGCGAGCGTGCCAATGGCGAGGCGTTTGACGGCAACACCGAGGTTGCGACCTTTCCGGGCGATCTGCCAACCGATACCGAAGCGCTGTTCGCTGGAGAGGCCGCGTTCCGCGGCCTCTCCAGCACGCCTGCCGAAAAATCCGATTTTCGCTTCCTGCGCTTCCGGCCGCCGCAACTGGACGGCAACGGGCCGGATGGGCCTGACCTGCCTCACATCTGCCTTGACCGCGCCCTCCAGTTCCTGATCGGAGACCGACTGCAATGAGCGAGCGCACGCCGCACCGAAAGCCTGCGACCTTCAAGCTCGACGATCCCGGCGTGGTCGTGATCGATCCGGAGGATGCGAGCCGCCCGGCGCGCGGCACCATCCAGATCACGCCGGAAGCCGATCCCGCGCTGCTGCCGGTCCCGCTCGAGGCGCCGATGATCCCGGCGCGGCGAAGTTTTCGCTGGGGCACGCTGTTCTGGGCGGCTGCCGGCGGCCTGATCCTGCTCGGTCTCGGCCTCGGCGTGACCCGTCTGATCGAGGATCTCTTTGCGCGCAGCGAGGGCCTCGGATTTGTCGGTCTGGGTTTTGCCTGTGCCGCCGCACTGGCGTTTATCGTCATCGTCGCGCGCGAAGCGTTGGGACTGGCGCGGCTCGCCACCATCGAAAAGCTGCACGCGCGCGCGAGCGCCGTGCTGGCGAATGACGATCGCGCGGAAAGCCGCGTCATCGTCGGGGATCTCCTGAAACTCGCGCATCAGAACCCTCATCTGGCGCGGGCGCGCGCCACGCTGCAAAACCATGCCGACGACATCATCGACGGCGCCGACATGATCCGGCTGGCGGAGCGCGAATTGATGACGCCGCTCGATCAGGAGGCGCGGCGGCTGGTGTCTTCTGCCGCGCAACGCGTCTCGATCGTTACCGCCGTCAGTCCGCGCGCCCTGATCGACATTCTCTTCGTGTTCGCCGCGTCATTACGCCTGATCCGGCAGTTGGCCCGGCTCTACGGCGGGCGGCCCGGCGCGCTCGGCATGATCGCCCTGATGCGCCACGTCATCGCCCATGTCGCGATCACCGGCGGCATGGCGGCAAGCGACAGCCTGGTGCAACAGGTGCTCGGCCATGGCCTCGCCGCCAAACTCTCGCAGCGGCTCGGCGAAGGCGTGCTCAACGGACTTTTGACGGCGCGGTTGGGCTTAGCTGCCATCGACGTCACGCGACCGCTGCCGTTTACTTCGCTGCCGCGACCGGTGCTCACCGATCTGGCAAAGGATTTGCTGCGCAAGCGCGACGGTGGGGAATAGGTTTTCGGGCTAAACAAAAAGGCCGCCCTGTGGCGGCCGAATTTTTGATTCTTTTGGAATTTGGAAGCCGAGGGCGCAGAAAAAGGGCTGCGATCAATCGCAAACCCGGATCCGGCGATACGTCCAGCCATATCCGTCCCAGTAGCGCTCGCCGACGACACGGCAGGCAGGCTCTTCGACGTAGACCGGCGCCGGCGCATAATAGGCCGGCGGCGGCGCATAATAGACCGGCGGCGGTGGCGGCGACGCCAGCGCGCCGCCGATCAACGCCCCGCCGATCAGTCCGCCGACGACGCCGGCGGCGATCTGGCCATTTTCCGCTGCTGCCGGCGCCGGCAGCAGAAGCGGACCGGCGGCCAGCGTAACAGCCACGATCACTGAGGCGATTTTGCCCATCAGATTTTCCCCAAGTCCCAACCCACGACCGCCATTGGCCTATCATACATTGCGCGATTAATGCTTTCTTTAAGTCTGCCTGCGCGCGGGCAGATTATTTTTGGAACCGCAGCAAAATTAATGCGATCCGACGCTGTTTGCGGCCCTGTTTCGAATGGGCCAAGCGCGCGACGAACGCGCGCGATTTGGCGCGCGCTCGCTGATTTCTTGAGCGCTGATGCCGTGCTCCGTAGCATCCGATCCCAACCGCGCGCCTGACCTGTTGCTTCTGCGATCCGGCGCCATCTGCCTCATTTCGGCGGAGGGCAAGGTTGACCGTTTGGAAGCTTGCACGGCTTTGCTGCCGCCGCAGGCGGCGGAGCTGGGCGCGCAACAGCGGGAGGCGGCGGTGGTGGGGGCGGCGGCGGAGCCGGACGCGCAGCCGGAGGTGGTGGCGGTGGCGGTGGTGCCGGACGCGGAGCCGGAGGCGGCGGTGGCGGCGGTGGCGGTAGTGCCGGACGCGCAGCCGGAGCCCGCGGTGGTGGCGGTGGCGGTGGTGCCGGACGCGCAGCCGGAGGCGGCGGTGGTGGCGGTGGCGGTGGTGCCGGACGCGCAGCCGGAGCCCGCGGTGGTGGTGGCGGTGGCGGTGGCGGTGGTGGTGGCGGCGCCGGACGCGCAGCCAGAGGCGGCGGTGGTGGCGGTGGCGCCGGATGTGCAGCAGGAGGAGGTGACGGCGGCGCCGTCGGAGATGCGACAGCGGGAGCCTTCGGCTGAGTCACCGGAGGCAGCGGCTGACCGGCTTTGGTTTCGGGCACGACCTGCTTCCGCCCGGGCGCTGGCGATGCTGTCGGCGTAGGCGCCGGCAGCGGCTGACCGGCTTTGGTTTCGGGGACGATCTGCTTCCGCCCGGGCGCTGGCGATGCTGTCGGCGTAGGCGCCGGCAGCGGCTGACCGGCTTTGGCTTCGGGCACGACCTGCTTCTGCGCAGGCGCTGGCGATGCTGTCGGCGTAGGCGTCGGCAGCGGCTGACCGGCTTTGGTTTCGGGCACGACCTGCTTCTGCCCGGGCGCTGGCGATGCTGTCGGCGTAGGCGCCGTCGGCGTGGGAGACGGCTGCGGCCGACCGGGAGTTGGAGTGCCCGTCGGACTCGTGTTCTGAACCGGAACCACTTTTTGAGTGAGCGACGGCGGAACCGAGGGCGCCAGCAAAGCAGCAGCCCCGACCCCGGCAATGCCGACGCCTACAATACCGGCACTGGAAGGCGATGACTTGGTTGCGGGGGCAGGCTGCGTCTGAGTTGCAGGGGACTGAGGTGAAGGGGAGAAAGTTTGGCTCTGCCCACTCGGATTGGTGATTACAACGGTATTGGTCGTGTTGTTGACGACAACCGTGTTGTGGATGTTGTTGTAGATGACATTGTTGGGCGGCGGCGCAACGTAGTCTGGCGTGTTGATATAGACCGGCACCGGCGCATAAGCCGGAACCGGAAGCACGTAGGCATAAATCGCCGACGGTGGCGGAGCCAGATCGATGAAGTAGACCGGCCGCGGCGGCAGGAAAAATACCGGTGGCGGCGGCGGAGGTTCAAATCCAAAATCCGGGTCGTCGAAAATCAACACCGGCCGCTCGACATAAATGACCTCTTCCGGCGGCGGCGGAGGAACATCGTAGGTGATGATTTTGAATCGCGGCGGCGGTTCGAAAGCAGCCCTCAAATATGCCAGCCGACGCCGCGCGTCGTCGGCATGGAAGCCGCGGGGGTAACGACGCAAATACGACCAGTAGGCGGTTGGCGTGTCGACGTCGCGGCTGCGCCGCCACGTGATGGCCTCGCGGCGGGCCGCAATAATGGCTCGCACGCGTCTCGCCATCGGATCACCGGGATAGGCGACGAGGAAGTTTTCATAGTCCTGCAGATTGTCGCGATCGAGCGCTGCGAGATAGGCTTCGCGGGCGTCAAAATCACGGATCGGCTTCGATCGGATCGATGACGTCTGTTCGGCCGAGACCTGGGGCGGCGGCGCATCCGGTGCCCGCTCAAAAAAGTAGAACGGCGCTTGCAGGTTTGAAGCGTTCCATGGCACTTGCGCGCCTTTGGTGATCTCGTTCACCCGAAGACGAACCCGGTTGAACAGGTCCGTCACCGGAAGGCCGCCCTCGCGCATCATCTCGACAAGCGCCTGCGCATAAGATGAATACGGACCGGCCTCGTTCTGCCCCACCGTTCCTGGCGCAGCGTTGAAGGCGATCAAGGTCCCCTGCTCCGGCTCGACGATCGCCAAGCCGCCTGCAAGCGGGGGGCCGGACTTGGCAAACGGGCTGGCGCGAGCCCCGTCAAGAACGACAATGCTGGCTTTGATGCCGAGCGCTGCAAGCGGTCTGGTATAGTCCGAAAGGCGCAAGGCCTCGGACGAGACATTCACATCGCGAGCGATGTTGGCGTCCGTCGGCACGAAATAGTTTTCGCCTTCCAGCTGCAATCCGTAACCGCTGAGGTAGATGAATGCCACCGTGTCGGGGCCGGCCGAAGATACCTTGGCGATGAAATCCCGGAACGTCTTCCGCAGCGAATCCTGATCAAGGTCGCGAACTCCGGTCACATCGAAACCGGCGGCCTGAAGCGTTTGCGCGATCAAACCGGCATCATTGGCCGGTGTCGGAAGGGCGCCGGACGGATAATTCGCGTTGCCGATGACCAGTGCGACACGCGTCTCCGCAGCCTGGGCGCCGGCAAAGGCCAAGCTTGCGAAAATAAGCACCGAGAATAAGGCCAATACGAAATTGCGTTGATGCTTCATGAAAAACCCGAAAATGAGGAGCTGATGTACACCATCAATGCTTGGCACTGAACGAGTTCTGAATGGAACAGGTCAAAAATTAGACGGAACGCTCATGTGCCATTTCGTCACAGCCGAAGCACGGCTGGGCAACCGCCTCCCTGGCACCGACGCGCAATGGCAGTCGAACCTCGCCCGCCAGCGCGCGCGCGCGATAGAGCGGCGAGTTCTCTGGCGGCGAAAGCTCCGGCGTCCAGCCGGTCAGCTTCTCCAGCGCATAGGTATCCATCACGATGCCGCGCCAGCTGCGGTCGACCCGTTCCAGCGGCTCCCTCACCGCGTTGATCGACGCCCACAACGGGCTGGTATTGTCGGGTTCGCGCCCGACATAGAGCCCGGTATGGCCCGCGATCAACTTCATGCCGGGGTCGCGAAATCCAAAAAACCGCTCGCGCTCGTTGATCTGGATCACCGGCACGCGGCCATTGAAATACCAGCGCAGCATCGAATAGGTCCGGTAGTCCGTGGTGGCGATCCAGGTCGCGCCCGTCTTCTGCAGCTCGGCCTGCGCGCGGTCTGCCACCTGGCCAAAACCAGCCTCGCCACCAATCGGGTCGGCCCTGCCGATGAAATTGAAGGGGCTCGCGACATAATAAAGAAAGACCAGGACGATGAAGGCGATGCCGGAAACCACCGCAATATTGGCCCAGCGCACCGTCGATCTGATCATCCACGCCGGAAAACCCTCGCGCGGCAGCATCGCGATATTGACGGCGGCGGTGGCAAATCCGATCGGCCACATGAACATCGGCCAGGTATCGCCGACCCGCAGCGTCAACGATTTCCAGAAGAAATAGGCGAACGGAACGATCACGGCCGTCGATAGCAGGATGGCAACCGCATCGCCGCGGCGATAGCCGCGCCACGCCGTCAATGCGAGGCCCGACAGCACCACCGGCAGCAGAACAAATCCGACCAGTCCGAACTGCAGGCCGATAAAATCGCCGACCGTGCGCAGCGATAGCTCGTGGCTCGCGGTTGCGCGCACCAACTGGAAGCGGAACGAGGCCCAGTCGTGTCCGGCATTCCAGATCAAGACCGGCAGGAACAGCGCGAGCGCGATCAGCGCCGCAGCCCACGGATAAGGGCTCAAGAGCCAGCGCCGGCGCCAGCGCGGCACCAGCATGAAGGCCGCGACCGCCGGCAGCAGCATCAGTGCGGTGAATTTCGACAGCAGCGAAAGTCCGGCGAAGGCGCCGGCGGCGAGCCACCAGCGTCCGTCGCCACTCTCGTTGAGCCGGATCAACGCCCACACCATCGCTACCGCGAACGGGATCAGCGCCACGTCGGGCGAGACTTTTGCCATCAACAGCCCGTAATAAAGTGCTGCCTCCGGCATCAGCACCGCGAGCACAATCGCCCTCGCATCATGCGTCACGCGCCGGACGATATCGGCGAGCAATAATTGCGTGACCAGCATCGCGACGATGCCGGCAAAGCGCACGCCGAAATTGGTGTCGCCGAAGATCGCGGTGCCGAAACGGATGAACCAGGCAATCATCGGCGGATGATCGAGGAAGGAGAGCGCGTTCTCCTTCGACCAGGTCCAGTAATAGGCCTCGTCGGTGCGCAAATCGATCACGCAGGCGTAAGTTACCCGCAGCGCCGTCATCGCGGCGATCAGCGCGGCCACGGCGAACCATTGCCGGCGGGCAACACTGGCGGGCTTTGCAACGGTTCTATCGGGGGCGGCAATCGTCACGGCGCTTTCTCCCCGACTCCTCGGGGAGTGTCAACGTGTTGACAGGCCTCCATCGTCGTCCCGGCGAAGGCCGGGACCCATACGCCGTGCCCTGTGGAAGAGGCGTTGCGGCAGTTACCTTATGTAACATCGCCATCGGTGGTTATGGGTCCCGGCGTTCGCCGGGACGACGGCGAGCAGGGACGACGCCGAGCAGGTGGTCACTGATGGAATAAAACTCTACAATCGTCGGTCTATTGCAGATGGGCGTTTGATTGAATCGCATGACCTCGTTCAAGGAAAAGATCAGGAAATTCACCCGCGGCATCGGCGTCCGGCAGGTCCGGCTCGGCTGCGGGATGGTGCTGTTTGCCTATCTGATCAGCCATTTCCTCAACCATTCGCTCGGCAATATCTCGATGGAGGCGCTGGCGGCCGGGGTCCATTACCACGTCCTGTTCTGGCGATTTCTCCCGGTGGCGATCGTGCTTTACACCGCGGCGCTGGTGCATTCAGGCCTCGGGATCTGGGCGCTGTACCAGCGCCGGGAATTTCGATGGAAAGCAATCGAGCCGCTGCAACTCGTGCTCGGCTTGAGCATTCCCATGCTCATCATCTCCCATATTGTCGGCGTGCGGCTCGGCCAGACCCTGTTCGATCATGAAAAGCTCTATCCGCAGGAGCTTTTTGCGTTCTGGGTCGCGCATCCCTACCGGATCTGGCTGATGTCCACGGTCCTCATCATCGCCTGGGTGCACGGCTGCATCGGACTTTATTTCTGGCTTCGGATGAAGGCATTTTTCAAGCGCGCGGCGCCGTTTCTGCTCGCCGCCGCGGTGTTGATTCCGACTCTGGCGTTATTGGGGGTTTATCAGGGCGGACGCAGCGTCGTTGCCGACAGCGACGATCCGGACTGGCGGATCGACAATCTGGCGCCGCGCCAGGTCGGGACCTCAGCCGAGCAGGGCGTCCTCGATGACATCACCGACGACATGCTGATCGGTTATCTCGGCCTGGTCGGCTTTGTCCTGCTCGCAAGGGGCGCGCGCGCGCTGAACGAACGGCGGGCCGGCATGGTCAACCTGTCATATGGCAACGGCCGCACGGTTCGGGTGCCCAAGGGACTTAGCGTGCTCGAAGCGAGCCTGCGTTATCATGTGCCGCATGCCAGCGTCTGCGGCGGCCGCGCCCGCTGCTCCACCTGCCGCATTCGTGTCATCGGCGACTGCAGTTCGCTGCCGCAGCCGTCGCCGCGCGAGGCGTTCGTGCTCAACCGGGTCGGCGCCACCGATCCGTCGGTCCGGCTTGCCTGCCAACTCAGGCCGGAGACCGATCTGTCCTTCTTCCAGCTCTTCATGCCGCAGGCGACATCGGCGAATTCGCGCGGCCAGCCGCCGCAGCGGATCGGCCAGGAGCGTTATCTGGTCAGCATGTTCGTGGACATGCGTGGCTCGACCAGGCTTGCCGAAAAGCAGTTGCCGTTCGATACCGTCTTCATCGTCAACCGTTTTCTCGGCGCCGTGTCGAAAGCCGTGATCGAATGCGGCGGCCAGCCGAACCAGTTCGTCGGCGACGGGCAATTGGCGCTGTTCGGGCTTTCGACCACCCCGCACACCGCCTGCCGGCAGGCGCTCAAGGCGGCGGCGATGATTGCCGTCAATGTCGACGAGCTCAATCAATTCCTGAGCCACGATCTGCGCGAGCCGATCCGCTTCGGCATCGGTATTCACGGCGGGGAGGTGATCATCGGCGACATCGGTTATCGCGACCACATGGTGTTCACCGCGCTCGGCGACGCCGTCAATGTCGCAGCGAGGCTGCAGGACATGACCAAGAGCTTTGCGTGCGAAGCGATCGTCTCGGAAGAGGTTTTCACGACGGCAGACTTGCCGGCCGACGCGTTGCCGCAGCAGCAAGTCGAGATCCGCGGACGCAGCGAGCCGATGGTCGTGCGCTCGATCGCCGACACCAGGACGTTGTCGGCGTTGGTTAACGATGTGGAAAGCGCCGCGGCCTGACTGGCGCATATCGCGCATTCGATATCTTCCAGATCTGAACAAGCATTCAGAAAATTGTCCTCGAGCCAAATCATACGTTGACTTCCGCGTTTGCGGATGGCCTATCGCAACAACGAGTCTGGTGGCGACCGGAATCGACAAAAGGTTCGGAGGAAGCCCCATGCTCGACAGACGAGAGATGATGAAGCGCGCGGCGGTGGCTACGCTGGCGACGGGTTTCGGCTCAATCAGGGCTCTCGCGCTGGACACCGTGACGCTCCCTTTCGACAATGGCGAGCGGCCATTGGTAAAATATCCGCAGAAGCGGCCGATGATAGGCCTCACCAGCCGGCCGCCGCAGCTCGAGACGCCATTCTCGATTTTCAACGACGGCGCGATCACGCCGAACAATGCCTTCTTCGTTCGCTACCATCTGGCCGGCGTGCCGCTCGATATCGATCCGGACAAATTCACCCTGGAGATCAAGGGCAAGGTCGATCATCCCTTCAAGCTGTCGCTGCAGGAAATCAGGAAGCTGCCGGCGGTCGAGCTCGTCGCCGTCAATCAATGCTCGGGCAACAGCCGCGGATTTTCCAATCCCCGGGTCCCCGGCGGTCAATTGGCAAACGGCGCGATGGGCAATGCGCGCTGGCGCGGCGTGCCGCTGAAGACCGTGCTCGATAAGGCCGGAGTGCAGCAGGGCGCCAAGCAAGTCACGTTCGGCGGGATGGACGGACCGATGATGGACACAACGCCGGATTTCGTCAAGGCGCTCGATATCGACCATGCGCGCGACGGCGAGGTGATGCTGGCCTATGGCATGAACGGCGACGACCTGCCGGTTCTCAACGGTTTTCCGCTTCGCCTTGTCGTACCCGGCTATTACGGCACCTATTGGGTCAAGCACCTCAACGAGATCACCGTGATCGACAGCGTGTTCGACGGCTTCTGGATGAAGACCGCCTACCGGATTCCGGACACGCCATGCGGATGCATCGAGCCCGGCACCGCGCCGAAGGCGACGGTCCCGATCAACCGCTTCAACGTCCGCTCCTTTATCACCAACGTGACCGATGGCGCGAAGCTGAAGCCGGGCGCGACCACGCTGAAGGGGATCGCCTTCGACGGCGGCAAGGGCATCAAGGAAGTCGCTGTTACGATCGATGGCGGCAAGACCTGGATGCCGGCAAAGCTTGGCAAGTATCTCGGAAAATATTCGTTCCGGGAATGGAAGCTGCCGGTCAAGCTCGCGGCGGGTTCCTACGAGCTTCGGGTTCGCGCCACCAACAATGCCGGCGACAGCCAGCCGATGGACCCGCTCTGGAATCCGCCCGGCTATTTGCGCAACGTCGTTGAGACCGTTCGCGTCACCGCGGGCTAAAGGAGTATTTTAATGATATCCCGGTTTTTCCTTTTGCCGCTCGTCGCGGCTATCGCGGTTGCCGGCTCAAATTTGGCTTCGCTGACCGCGGCGCCGGTGTCCTACGCGCTTCCGGAAGAGATCGCGGCTTTCAAGCCGGGGCCGAACCTCGAAATGGTGCAGAACAACTGCACCGCCTGTCACTCCGCGGACTACATCCAGACCCAGCCGCAGGGAGCGAAATACAAGAAGGATTTTTGGCAGGCCGAGGTGACCAAGATGATAAAACTCTACGGCGCGCCGATCGAGGAGGCAGACGTTCCAAAAATCGTCGAATATCTCGCCGCGACGTACTAGTATCTCACTCGGAAGGCGGGCGGTTAGGTGCAGCCATCGGCAAGCACCAGCTTACTCGTCGTCGTATCGTGGCGCACCTTGAACAGGTCCTGAATTTCAGGGTCACCCAGAAATGCTTCTGCCTTTTGGCGTTCTGGAAATTCGATGATGACCATGCGTTCGGGTTTCCAATCACCCTCAATTGTCGTTGGCTGAACCCCTTGAACTATGTATTTTCCCGAATGTTTTGCGATGAATGCAGGAATTTCAGCGATATATTTTTTGAAGCCACCGAAGTCATTCACCGACAAGTCGAGCACCAAATACGCTTTCATTCCTTACCTCGCGAACTTCATCAGACCAATTCGCGGTCCGGATGGAGAGAGCAGAATAAGACCGCAAGCGTCAAAGGCAAGAAGGCCGCTCCGACCCGAGGATCGCTGTCCGGACGCCGCTGCCGTATCACGATCGATCACTGTTTCGTGCGCGTAACCGAATATTAGGTATCGCTGCGCATCCCTATATCCCTTTCACGTAAAGTCGATTGGGACCGGATGCATGGCCGTACTACGACTTGCGGTGACCGAATCGCCGATTTGGAAAAAGCAACGGCACCAGACCGCTTCCATGGATATCAAAGCTATTCTTGCCGCGCGCGGGACCGATCCCCGGCTCTTTCTGTTTTTAGGGCTGGCGAACTGGTTCATCCTGGCCGACCACATTCCCCATAACGTCGTGAACTTTCTCACGATCCGGAATTTCGGATTCAGCGGCGCCGCGGAAATCTTCATATTCATCGTCGGCTATGCCATGTCGATCACCTACGGACGGATCATGCTGGAACGCGGCTTCATCGTCGGGGCAACGCGGCTGTTTCGGCGCGTCCAGCATCTATATTCCGCCTACATCGTCCTGTTCGTGATCTACGTCGTGACCATCACCAACGTCGCGGCCCACTACGCCGCTCCCGACATCATCACCGAATTCAATGTTACCGGCCTGATCGACCATCCGGTCCGGATATTGATTCACGGGCTGTTCCTGGAATCCAAACCGCTCAACCTCGACATCCTGCAGCTGTATATCGTCTTGATGGCGTGCTTCCCGCTGGTGCTGGGGATCTTGCTAGTCACGCCCGATCTGATGTTGGCCGCCTCCGTCGCGCTCTATGTCGCGGCGGGTGCGTTCGACTGGAATCTGCCGTCCTTTCCCGATGGCACGTGGTACTTCAATCCGTTCTGCTGGCAACTGCTGTTCGTGCTGGGCGGCTGGATCGCGCTCGGCGGACTGGAAAAATGCCGCGCGATTCTCAAGTGGCCGACCTTGCTTCATCTCGGGATCGCTTACCTCGCGTTTGCCCTCGCGATGACGATGGCGGGGCGCTTCCCGGAATTCGGAAGAATGTTCCCGGCCTGGCTGCTCGACGCGTTCACCCCCAACGACAAGGCCAATCTCGCCCCCTATCGGCTTTTGCATTTCATGGTGCTGGCATTCGTGGTGACGCGATTCGTGCCGAAGGATTGGCCGGGGCTGCAATGGAAGATTTTCAGGCCCGTCATCAAATGCGGCGAAGAGGCGCTCGCTGCATTTTGCGCCGGCGTCTTCCTGTCGTTTGTCGGCCATCTGGCCCTGACGATGAGTTCGGACTCGGTGCCGGCACAGATTTTGGTAAGTAGCGTAGGCATCGCGATCATGACGCTGATCGCCTACTACATCTCGTGGTCGAAGCGGCAGGATGAACCCTCGGAAATCCGGCGCCGCATGACATCGACCGAGGCGCATGAGGAACCCGCGACGTCAAATTCGATCGCAGGTCCACCCCTCGTGGGTCCGCAATCGCAGCTCGGGACGTGCCGCGCACCCGATTTGATAAGATTGTAACTGGCCGCGACCGCCATGGTTTCGCCGCATCAAATGCGCGTGAAAGACGCAAAATCGACAAATGCGCCGCGAAATGACGGTTTTCGGCCGAAATCGAGATGTCGTTTGCGCTATCATGCCCAGCCCATACCGCGTATCGTGCGCGCATCGGGCATGGCCGGTGTGCGGGGACCAGCAGTTCGTTATTTTTTTGATCCCGCGGAGACGACGTGATGGCTAAAGGTACTGTGAAGTGGTTCAACGCGACCAAGGGTTTTGGATTCATCCAGCCCTCCACGGGCGGCAAGGACGTTTTTGTTCATATTTCCGCGGTTGAGAAGGCGGGTCTTTCCACGCTTAACGAAGGACAGACGGTCGAATACGAAGAAGTCGCCAATCGCGGCAAGACCTCGGCCGAAAACCTCAAGGTTTGACGCCAGGCGCGACAGCGACAGCGCCCTCTCGGAGATAATCCGGGAGTGCGGCTCTCAAGCAATCTCAGACATTGCGAACGTTCGGCGGGGCGGGCACCGTTTCCGCATGCTTTGCGTAGAGCCGCTCAATCTTCCTTGACCCATTGTGCAAGGGGCATGACATCCGGCGGCTCCGAATAGCCGCGCGGCCACATGTCGACCACCCACTCGACGTTGGTGGCGCGTTCGACCAGCACGGCGGTGTTGTGCGGCAGCTGAAACACCAGCGCGTTGCCGCGATAATGCGGGTCGCCCACCACATGATATCTGAACAGGTTCCATTCCTGCAGCACCAGTAGGAGACTGGTGGTGTTGCGGGTGGTGTCCCAGCAATCGAAATTGTGCTTGTCGTCGAAGGCCCGGATATCCGCTTTGGCGACGCGCTTCTCGGTCCCGATCACCGGTCCCATGCGGCGGTCGAACCAGATCACGGCCTTTTGCACCGCCGCGCGCTCCGCCGCCGCTGACGCCCTGCCGGCGGCCATGATTTTTGTCAGGGCGGCGCGGTCGCCGGGCGTGAAATCGAGCATCTCGCGGCGCCGGCAGACGAAGCCATAACAAACCGTCATGCGCTGCGCCGAAGGCGGGAAAATCGACACCGTGGAGTACAGCGCCGCCTGCGGCGCGCTCAATTCGGTCGCGAGAGCGGGTGTTGCAACCGCCGTCAATCCGATCAAGACCGACCCGATCAAGACGGACGCGCAAATCGTCAGCGCCGTGGCTCTGCCAGATCGTTCCCGCCTGCCCCTAAGCCACATCCGTCGTGCACTTCCAGCCAAAAAAGTCCGGCAAAACCTATCGCAGCGGTTTCGCGATGCCAAGACCGGTTGCATGATAGGCTCGCGGAAAACCTGAAGTGTGTCATGAATGCCGTTCCCTCACCTCGTCCGCCATTTGCGGCGCCCTACGCGCCGGATGACGGCATCATCGCCGCCCGGCTGCTTCCCGCATCGCGGCTTGCCGCGGACCAGGACGCGCGGATCGACCGCACCGCGACCCGCCTGATCGAGGCGATCCGCGCCAAGGACGACCGGCTCGGCGGTGTCGAGGACATGCTGCGCGAATTCGCGCTCTCGACCAAAGAAGGCCTGGCACTGATGGTGCTCGCCGAAGCCCTGCTGCGGGTGCCGGACGCGCGCACCGCCGACCAGTTCATCGAGGACAAGCTCGGCCAGGGCGATTTCGTGCACCACGAGACCAAATCCAGCGCCTTCCTGGTCAATGCGTCGGCCTGGGCGCTCGGCATGTCGGCACGGGTCATTCAACCCGGCGAGACGCCGGACGGAACCATCGGCCGGCTGGCAAAGCGGCTCGGCGTTCCCGCCGTGCGCGCCGCGACGCGGCAGGCGATGCGGCTGATGGGCAGCCATTTTGTGCTCGGCGAGACCATCGAGGCGGCGCTGGCGCGGGCCGAGCCGCATTCGGCAGGTCACGCGCGCTATTCCTTCGACATGCTCGGCGAAGGCGCCCGTACGTCCGCGGATGCGGCGCGCTATTTTAATTCCTACGCCAGCGCGATCGAGGCCATCGGCCGCACCGCCGATATCAGGCCATTGCCCGATCGGCCCGGCATCTCCGTAAAGCTCTCGGCGCTGCATCCGCGCTTCGAGCCATCGAGCCGCGCGCGGGTGATGACGGAATTGATGCCGCAATTGATCAATCTGGCGCGCCGCGCCAAAGTTTTCGACTTGAATTTTACCGTCGATGCCGAGGAAGCCGACCGGCTGGAATTGTCGCTGGAAGTGATCGAGGCCGCGTTCGGCGATGCATCGCTGGCGGGCTGGGACGGCTTTGGGCTCGCGATCCAGGCGTACCAAAAACGCGCCAACGACGTGATCGGCTATACCGACGAACTGGCGCGTGCGCACAACCGGCGGATGATGGTGCGACTGGTCAAGGGCGCCTATTGGGACACCGAGATCAAGCGCGCACAGGAGCGCGGGCTCGACGATTATCCGGTCTTCACCCGCAAGGCGATGACCGATTTGAACTACGTCGCCTGCGCGCAACGGATGCTGGCGTTGCGGCCGCGGATTTTCCCGCAATTCGCCACCCACAACGCGCTGACGGTCGCGACCGTGCTCGAACTTGCCGATGACAAAGGCGGCTTTGAGTTTCAGCGCCTGCACGGCATGGGCGAGGCGCTGTATGCGCAATTGAGCGATGATTTTCCGGCGCTGGCGTACCGGACCTATGCGCCGGTCGGCAGCCATCGCGATCTCCTCGCCTACCTGGTGCGGCGCCTGCTGGAGAACGGCGCCAACTCGTCGTTCGTGGCGATCGCCGCCGACGATACGGTTCCGCTCGCGACGCTGCTGCGGCGCCCGGCCGATATCGTGGGCACGCCCGATAACGCGCGACATCCCAATATCCGCCTTCCCCACAATCTCTTCAAGCCGCAGCGCCGGAATTCCCGCGGCATCGAATTCGGCGATCGCGCGGCGCTGGAGGGATTGCTCTCGGCGGTCGCGGCGCAAACGGCGCCAGTTGTCGCGACATCTCTGATCGACGGCAGGACGGGAGCGGGCGCGGCGCGGCCGGTCATCAGCCCTATCGATCCCAACATTTCCGTCGGAACCGTCATCGATGCGACACCGACGCAGGCGAACGAGGCCGTCGCCGCCGCGCGCCGAGGTTTTATCGGTTGGAGCCGGACGCCCGCGGAGACGCGCGCAAGAGTCCTGGAGAGAGCCGCGGAGCTACTGGAGGAGAACGCAGCCCATTTCATTGCGCTGCTGCAGCGCGAAGGCGGCAAGACGCTGGATGATGCGCTCTCCGAAGTCCGCGAGGCCGCCGATTTCTGCCGTTACTACGCCGCGGAGGGAAGAAAACGCTTCGGCGCGAGTGAGGCCATGCCGGGGCCGACCGGCGAGAGCAACGTGCTGGTGCTGCGCGGCCGCGGCGTCTTCGTCGCCATCTCGCCGTGGAATTTCCCGCTGGCGATTTTTACCGGACAAGTGACGGCCGCGTTGATGGCGGGAAATGCCGTGGTCGCAAAACCCGCTGAACAGACGCCGTTGATCGCGGCGGAGGCAATACGTTTGCTGCACGAGGCCGGCGTGCCAACTTCAGTGCTGCATCTGCTAACCGGCAACGGCATGATCGGCGCGGCGCTGACCGCGCATCCCGATATCGCCGGTGTCGTCTTCACCGGCTCGACCGAGGTCGCGCGGTCGATCAATCGCACGCTCGCCGCCAAGGACGGTCCGATCGTGCCGCTGATCGCGGAGACCGGCGGCATCAATGCCATGATCGTCGATGCGACCGCGCTGCCGGAGCAGGTCGCCGACGACGTCGTGACATCGGCATTCCGCTCCGCCGGCCAGCGCTGCTCGGCGTTGCGGCTATTGTTCGTCCAGGACGACGTCGCCGACCGCATGATCGAAATGATCGCAGGTGCCGCATGCGAACTCAGGATAGGAGACCCGCGCGAGCTCGCCACGCATATCGGGCCGGTGATCGACGCCGACGCAAAACAGCGGCTGGAAAGCCATATCGCGCGCCTGAAACGCGAGGCCCGCGTGCATTTTGCCGGCATCCCGCCATCAGGCAACTACGTCGCGCCGCACATCTTCGAATTGGCTGACGGCGGGCAACTGACCGAGGAGGTCTTTGGGCCGATCCTGCATGTGGTGCGCTACCGCGCCGAACATATCGACCGGGTGCTGCAATCGATCGAGCGAACAGGCTACGGGCTGACGCTCGGCATTCACTCCCGTATCGATGACACGATCGAGGGTGTGATCGACCGTCTCGCGGTCGGCAACGTCTATGTCAACCGCAACATGATTGGCGCGGTGGTCGGCGTGCAGCCGTTCGGCGGCCATGGGCTGTCGGGCACGGGGCCGAAGGCCGGCGGCCTGCATTATCTGACGCGCTTTGCGACCGAACAGACCGTCACCATCAACACGGCCGCGGCCGGCGGCAACGCCGCGCTGCTGACGGACAGGGAGTAGTTCGTCCCCTGTTGCATGGAACCGTGATCGACATCACAAACCAGATCGCCTGATTTTGCGACCATCCCTTCAAGAACCGCTCGCGCGACCGCGCGAGGGAGGAAGCGATGGCCGACAATCGTGCAGCGACCAAATTGAAGAAGGCGCCAGACGGCCATGCGCCGGCGGAAACGTCCTTCAAACCTTTCCTGCTACCGATTTTCTGCCTTGTCGTCTCCATCGCCCTGCTCGGCGTCGTGGTGACGAATGCATTGCGGACCAGTGAGCGGCAGCATCAGGTGGCGCTGATCCAGGGCCGGGTGGATAATCTGAAGGCCCGGATGGATGGATCGCAGATCCGCAGCCGGCAGGACAGCCTGAAATTCCGCACCGTGGCCAACCGCGCCCGCATCGGCGAACTGCTCGCCAAGCAGAACAACCCAGCCGTGAAATGCGAGCCCGCCGTCGCAACCGGCGACCCGGCCCAGCTTGAAAGCATCCAGGCCTGCCGAGAATTCGCCCGCAAGGAACAGGAAGACGTCCAGGGCGAGCTAGCGGCGGCGAGAGCGGAAAGCGAGGCCATCCAGCAGGACAACGCGGTGCTGCAAAAAGAAGTCGACTCGATCCACACCCAGGTCGACGCCCTGCAGAGGGAAATCACGACGGTCGGGAAATAGGGTCGTTTTGCTACGCCGCCCCCGGCGGCAGCTCACGCGGCCGTCCACGTCATCCTGAGAGTTTGTGAATGTATTCGAATTTCGACGGTTTCTAGGGGTCTAAGCCCTTGATTTGACTCATGTCGGAAAACGCAAAAATTGAAAGATTCACAGCCTCTGAGGTGCGAGC
>Ga0073928_10001797_pt1 | contig 39823 bp, 44 predicted proteins | sample PaiPotPPA55metaG_FD_76969 | JGI IMG/M metagenome (GOLD analysis project Ga0073928, IMG submission 76969) | Iron sulfur acid spring bacterial and archeal communities from Banff, Canada, to study Microbial Dark Matter (Phase II) - Paint Pots PPA... ... | reverse complement strand
GCCTCCGGGCTCTTCCCGCCGCCCTTCGGCGCGGGCCACGACCTGCACACGGTGCGCACCGAGCTCGGCACCGGGGCAGTGGCCGGCTTCTTCGGCACCGGCGAGATCGGCCCGGTGGGCGGCCGCAACCACCTGCACGGATACACGGCCTCGGTGCTCGCGTTCGCAGAGCGCGAATAGTCCGCGGACGGCACCCGAACCCTGGGGGCACGCCTCACCACACGAAGATTCCGCGCTCTATTATTCTGGCCGATATGCAGCAGCGAGTGGTCTTGGCGATCGACATCGGCGGAACGAAGCTGGCCGTGGGCGCGGTGGACGAGGAAGGCCGGGTCCTCGAAAGCCGGCGCGCCCCCAACCCCAATCCGCCGACGGGCGACGGGGAGTCGCTCCTGCAGTCTCTGCTGGCGCTGATCGACGAGCTGGAGACGGATCGCGAGTCCTACGTCGGGGTCGGCATCGGCTGCGGCGGCCCGATGCGCTGGCCCTCCGGCGAGGTCTCCCCGCTCAACATCCCCAGCTGGCGCGACTTCCCGCTGCGCGAACGGCTCGCCGCGGAGTTCAAGCGGCCGGTGCACATCCACAACGACGCGGTCTGCGTCGCCGTGGCGGAGCACTGGCGCGGCTCGGGCGTCGGCGTGGACAACGTGCTCGGCATGGTGGTCTCCACCGGCGTCGGCGGCGGGCTGATCCTGGGCGGTCGGCTGATCGACGGGGCCTCGGGCAACGCCGGCCATATCGGCCACACGATCGTGCACGAGTTCGAGCCGATCTGCCGCTGCGGCGCGGTCGGCTGCCTCGAGGCGATCGCCTCCGGGCCCAACCTCGCGTCCTGGGCGCACGGACAGGGCTGGCGGGTGGGCCACTCGCTCGAGCAGCGCAGCGGGCTCGACCTGGTCGAGGACGCCCGGCGCGGCGACCCGATCGCGTTGTCCGCGATGCGCCGGGCCGGGCGGGCGCTGGGCATCGGCATCGCCTCGGCCACCACGCTGTGCGACCTGGAAGTGGTGGCGATCGGCGGCGGGCTCTCCCAGGCCGGACCGCTGCTGTTCGACCCGCTCGAGGCCTCGCTGCGGGAACGGGTCGGGCTCGAGTACGCGCGCTCGGTGCGGGTCGTGCCCGCCGGGCTCGGCCAGGAGTCGGGGCTCGTCGGGGCCGCGGCGCTGATCCTGCATCCGGAGCGGTACTGGTCAGCGGATTGAGAGCGTTGAAGTAACCGGGTAGAGCCGAAACGGCTGTGCCCCCGACACCAAGGAGAGGTGTCGGGGGCACAGCCGTTTGTGCGAGGTGAACCGAGTCTGTCAGACCGTCAGTGCACCGCGGGGGCCAGATCCTCGGCCTCGGCCGGCTTGCCCGCGCCGGGTGCGCCGGCCGTGCGCAGCGAGACCTGCTTGAGGAACAGGCTCAGCACGAAGGCGATCACCATGATGCCCGAGGCGGTCAGGAAGACCACGGACATGGCGTTCGAGAAGTCGCGCAGGATGACGTCCGCGGTCGACGCGCCGTACGTCTCCACCTGCGCCCGACTCAAGCTGGTCCCGCCGCCGCTGCTCACCGAGCCCGGGGCGTTCGGCAGGTCGTGCTTGATGTAGGAGGCCAGCCGGTTGCTCAGGATCGCGCCGAAGATCGCGGTACCGAAGGAGCTGCCCATGTTCCGGAAGAACAGGTTGCTCGAGGTGCCGGTGCCGATGTCCTTGAGCGGCAGGGCGTTCTGCACCGCGAGCGTGAGCACCGGCATCGCCATGCCGAGGCCGACGCCGAGGATGAACATGTACACGCCGCGCTCGGTGGCCGAGGTGTTCACCCCGAGCCTGGACATCAGGTACATGCCGAGGACGGCGATCGCGGTGCCGGCGATCGGGAACGGCTTGTACTTGCCGATCTTCGAGATGGTGATACCGGTGATCATGGCCATCGGGCCCACGCCGAGCATCATCGGCAGCAGCGCGAGGCCCGCCTTCGTGGGCGAGTAGCCCGCCACGAACTGCAGGTAGACGCTCAGGTAGACCAGCGAGCCCATCATGGTGATGCCGACGACCAGCGCCATGGCGTTGGCCACGGAGAACACCGGGTTGCGGAACAGGTGCATCGGGATGATCGGCTCGCTGGCGATCTTCGCCTCCCAGAAGACGAAGAACACGGCGAGCGCGATGCCGACGACGAACAGCGAGACGACCTGCCAGGAGCCCCACGGCTCCTGTCCGTTCGCACCGAGCTGGGTGGCCAGCAGCATGGCGCAGGCCGCCAGGGTGATCAGGCTCGCGCCGGTGTAGTCGATCTTGTGCTTGACGTGGGTTTCCTTCACGTGCAGCACGGCGGAGATCACGACGAGCGCGATCGCGCCGATCGGCAGGTTGACGTAGAAGATCCAGCGCCAGCCGGTGATGCCGAAGATGTGCGAGTGGTCCGTGAAGAAGCCGCCGATCAGCGGGCCGATGACCATCGCGAACATGAAGGTCGCGGTGAAGTAGCCCTGGTACTTGCCCCGCTCGGCCGGGCTGACGACCTGTCCGATGATCGTGAAGACCAGCGCCATCAGGCCGCCGCCGCCGAGGCCCTGCAGCGCCCGGAACGCGATCAGCTCGCCCATGTTGGCCGACATGCCGCTCAGCGCGGACCCGGCCAGGAAGAGCAGGATGGCGAAGATGAAGATCTTCTTCGGCCCGAAGAGGTCGGCGAGTTTGCCGTAGATGGGGGCGACGGCGGTGGACGCCAGCATGTACGCGGTGACCACCCAGGGCATCTCGGCCGAGCCGGTCGTCTTGTCCAGGTCGTTGACGATGGTCAGCAGCGCGGTGGAGACGATGGTCTGGTCCAGCGCGGCCAGCAGCAGGGCCAGCATCAGGCCGCTGAAGATGACCATGATCTGCCGGTGGGTCAGCTGCTTCTGCTCCGGCTGGGGCGGGGATATTGCTTCTGACATGGTGGTTCATGCCCCCTTCGGTAGTGATTCGGCGATCGCGGCCCGGTGCGTGGTGCGCACCTGTGCCGGATCGGGCATCTCGATCGGCACCTGCTGCCCGAGGTCGTCGGCCAGGCGTTCGGTCAGCCCGGTCAGCGTTTTGGCGTCATCGGGACTCCAATGCCCGATCAGCTCGGTCAGCCGGTCGATCCGCTTGTTCCACATCTGGTCCATGTGGTCGATCCCCGCGTCGGTCAGGGCGAGCCGGTGGGCGCGCCGGTCTGCCGGATCGGCCACCTTCACCACCCGCCCGGCCTCCTCCTGGAAGCGGGCGTGCCGGCTGACCGTGGACAGGTCGAGGCCGGCCTGCAGGGCGATGTCGGACGGGCGCTTCGGCCCGCTGCGGTAGAGCACGCTCAGCACGATCGCCGCGCCGTGCTCGATCTCCAGCTGCTCGGTGTGCAGCTTCTTCATCGCGTGCAGAACGGAGCCGACGGCGGAGATCAACGCCACCGCTTCGTCTCGGGAGAGCTGTTCGTCCACGTTTCTCGCCTCCTGTTCGCGTGCGGGGCCGCCCCGTGCGGAGCGGATCTAGACCGGATACTTGCTTGTACGTTGCAAGCATACGAGCCGTTACTTGTGCTCTGCAACCAAATATCGGGTAGCAGGCACCATTGTTATTGGGCTGTTACGCCACTCTGCGCGCCCCGCCCGCGCGGTGTTTGTGCGCCACCGCGGCCTGCGGGCCTTAGCCTGGTCCCGTGCGTAACCACGTCACCCTCGATGAGATCAGGGCAGCAAGAGACCTGCTCGCCCGGATCACCCGCAGCACGCCGCTTGCCTGGTCCCGTCCGCTGTCCGAACAGGTCGGCGGCGAGGTCTGGTTCAAGTGCGAGAACCTGCAGCGGGCAGGTTCCTTCAAGGTGCGCGGCGCCTATGTCCGCATCCACAACCTCTCGGAGCAGGAGCGCGCCCACGGGGTCGTCGCGGCCAGCGCCGGGAACCATGCCCAGGGCGTGGCGCTCGCGGCCACCCTGCACGGGATCCGGTCCACCGTCTTCATGCCGGAGGGCGCGCCGCTGCCGAAGGTCGCGGCCACCGAGTCCTACGGCGCCCGGGTCTGCTTCGCCGGGACCACGGTGGACGAGTCCCTGGTCGCCGCCCGGGAGTACGCCGAGCAGAACGACGCCGCGTTCATCCACCCCTTCGACCATCCGGACGTGATCGCCGGCCAGGGCACCGTCGCGCTGGAGATCCTGGAGCAGTGCCCTGAGGTCAAGACCGTGCTGGTCGGCCTCGGCGGCGGCGGCCTGCTGGCCGGGATCGCCACCGTGTTCGCGCAGTTGCGGCCGGAGGCCAGGGTGATCGGCGTGCAGGCGGACGCCGCCTCGTCCTGGACGCCCTCGCTGCTGGCCGGCGAGCCCACCTCGATCCCCACCATGTCCACCATGGCCGACGGCATCGCGGTCGGCCGGCCCGGCGAGCTGCCCTTCGAGATCGTGCGCGAGCTCGGCGTGGAGGTGCAGACCGTCTCGGAGGAGGCCATCTCGCGCGCGCTGCTGCTTCTGCTCGAACGCAACAAGATGGTCGTCGAGCCGGCCGGGGCCGTCGGCGTGGCGGCGTTGCTCGAGGCGGCGGAGAAGTTCGAGCCGCCGGTGGTCGCGGTGCTCTCCGGCGGCAACGTGGACCCGTTGCTGCTGCTGAGGCTGATCCGGCACGGCCTGTCCGCGGCCGGCCGGTTCCTCTCGCTGCGGCTTCGGGTGCAGGACCGGCCCGGCGCGCTGGTCCGGCTGCTCGCCGAGATCGCCGCCGCGGACGCCAACGTGGTCGACGTCGAGCACGGCCGGATGGCGCCGAACCTGGCGATAGGAGAGGTCGAAGTCGGCCTGACCGTGGAGACCCGCGGGCCCTCGCACGCGGCCGCGGTGCTCAAGCGCCTGCACGACGCGAACTACCGCATCGAGTCCTCGCAGTAACGGTTCGGGCCCCCGATATGTCCACAGTCTGGTCCAAGTCGCACCCTAGCTTGGACCAGAGCAGGGGCAGGCGTGATACTGGACCAACGTGAACAGTGGAAGGACCGGGGTCGCCAGGCGGACCCGGCCCGCAGCCAGGAGGATCCGGACGTGACGTACGTCATCGCGCTGCCCTGCGTGGATGTGAAGGACAAGGCCTGCATCGAAGAATGCCCGGTCGACTGCATTTACGAGGGCGAGCGCTCGCTCTACATCCACCCGGACGAGTGTGTCGACTGCGGTGCGTGTGAGCCGGTCTGCCCCGTCGAGGCGATCTTCTACGAGGACGACACGCCGGAGCAGTGGAAGGACTTCTACAAGGCGAACGTGGAGTTCTTCGAGGACCTCGGCTCGCCCGGCGGCGCCTCGAAGCTCGGTGTGATCGCGAAGGACCACCCGATCGTGGCCGCGCTGCCGCCGCAGGGCGAGGCCGGCTGACCAGCGAGAAACCCCGGACAGTGGAGGAAGTGCGCGTGGGCACGCTCGCGGACCGCTTGCCGCCGTTCCCCTGGGACCGGCTGGCGCCGTACGCCCGCAAGGCCGACGCCCATCCCGGCGGACGGGTCGACCTGTCCGTCGGGACGCCGGTCGACCCGGTGCCGCCGGTGGTCCGCCGCGCCCTGGCCGAGGCCGCCGACTGGCCCGGCTATCCGGTGACCCGGGGCACCGACGCGCTGCGCGAGGCCGCGCTCGGCTGGATGGGCCGGAACCTGGGCGTGGCGCTCGACGCGGAGGGTCCGGGCCGTCCGGGCGTGCTGCCGGTGATCGGCTCCAAGGAGCTGGTCGCCAACCTGCCGGCGCTGCTGGGTCTCGGCCGGGGCGACCGGGTGGCCTATCCGGTCCCGGCGTATCCGACCTATGAGATCGGCGCGCTGCTCGCCGGCGCCGAGCCGGTGCCCACCGCGTTCGGCGAGCTGCCGGACGCTGATCCTGACTCTGCCGGGGCCGCGCCGAAGCTGGTGTGGCTCAACAGCCCGGCCAATCCGCACGGCCGGGTTCTGACGGTGGCGCAGTCGCGCGCGGCCGTCGCGTGGGCCAGGGAGCACGGCGCCGTGCTGGTCGCGGACGAGTGCTACATCACCCTGGGTTGGGACGAGGCGGTCGAGCCGGTCTCGATCCTGCACCCGGACGTGTGCGACGGGGACTTCACCGGCCTGCTGGCACTGCATTCGTTGTCCAAGCGATCGAACCTGGCCGGCTACCGGGCGGCGTTCCTGGCCGGCGATCCGGCACTGCTCAAGGATCTGCTGCTGGTGCGGATGCACGGCGGCATGATCATGCCGGGCCCGGTGCAGGCCGCGATGGCCGCGGCGCTCGCCGACGACGAGCACGCGATAGAGCAGAAGGAGCGTTACCGCGCCCGCCGCGAGGTGCTCAGGCTCGCCTTGACTCGGGCCGGATTCCGCATCGACCACTCCGAGGCCGGGCTGTACCTGTGGGCCACGCTCGGTCAGCCGTGCTGGGACACCATCGGTGCGCTCGCGGATCTCGGCATCCTGGCGGCGCCCGGCGAGATCTACGGCGCGGGCGGCGAGCAGTACGTGCGCCTCGCGCTCACCGCGACCGACGAGCGCATCGCGGCTGCGGCCGAACGGCTGAGCGCCGGCATCTGACGACGCGTAGGTCCGGGCACCGGATCTGCCAACACAACCGCCGAGGGGTTCCCCCGGCGTCTGCTCATGGCGACGCCCGAAGAACCCCTCAGGGATGCACGGCCCGCGAGCCTCGCCGAGCTCCACGGCGGACCCCGGCCGTGCTGGTCAGATAATCCCCGCCGTGACCGACCCACGTGGCCACGGCGGGGAGCTTCTTGCTGCGACTAGGCGCGGGCCTTGCCGTGCTTGCCGGTGTAGTGGTGCGCGGCACCCTCGACGTTGCCCATGTCGCTCGAGGCGCCTGCGGCGGCCGGCGCGAGGGCGGCCGGGGCCGCGGCCGCCGGGGCGGCCGCCTGCATCGGGGTGCCCTGCGGCGCGGTCGCGGCGGCGCCGGACTGGTCGGCGGACAGGTTGCCGGTCAGGCCGCTGGTCAGGCCGCCGACCACCGGCAGGTTGCCGGTTGCGCCGGTGAGGTTGCTGAGCATGCCGCTGTTCACCGGGATGCTGGAGAGCGGCAGAGCGCCGGTCAGGCTGCCGACCGCGGGCAGGCCGCCGACGATCGGAAGGCCGTCGGCGTGCGCGCTGGTGGCCGCGATGACCGGGACGGCGATGGCTGCGGTCGCGGCAGCGGCGGAGGCGATACGGCGTCCGGCGTGACTCATGGTGTTTCCTCTTCTTCGGTGTACGGGGGAACGTCGGGGATATCGGATCTCGTGCGTTCATCGAGCATTACGAGTGGGAAAGGGTTCAGGTTGCGGCTATGCATGATAACGATTCGGTAAATGTCGCAGGTTCGAAAATAGACGTCCAAAGACCGATAGGTATGTCGGTATGGGTTATCCGTCACTGCATTCAACGGAACGGCGCCGCTCACGCCCCCGGTAGTACCGGAGCGTGAGCGGCGCCGTTCGTGCGGTCTGTGCCGCGGGCTACAGGCTGCTGGCCGCGCCCATCGCGCCGATCACCGGGCTCTGGTCGCCGACCATCTCGCTGACCGGGATCGCCGAGGTCAGGCCGCCGACCGTGCCGAAGACCGGCACCTTGGCCTGGCTGAGCGCCGAGGTCACGTTGCCCACGGTCGGCACGCCGCTCTGCTGCAGCTGAAGCACGGTCGGCCGCATCTGGTCGGCCACCCGGGTCGTCAGCTGCACGGTCTGAGCGCTGAATCCGTCGGTCATCGTGCCGACGGCGCCATCGTGCAGGAGGGTCGGCGCGAGCTGCACGGGCTCCTGCGCAGGCTGCCGCGCGGGCGCCATCTGCTGCATCAGGCCGTTGACCGGCTGGTTGGAGGTGGCCGCGCCGGCGAGCTCGGTGGCCTTGATCGCGAGGGCGGCAGTGTCCATCGCGGTCTGCTCGTCCACGGCCGCGTCCCGCTCCGCGGTCCGCGGGTCGGTCTTGCCGAGCACGCCGCCCACCGGCAGTTCGCCCGAGCCGACCGCGCCGGTCGTCGCGCCGGCGATCGTCCCGGCCAGCGGCAACGCGCCCTGCACCGGCCCGGCGACCGAGTTCAGGCCGGCCGGCAGCGCGGACACCGGTAGTGCGGACACGGGCAACGACGACACCGGCAGCGAGGACAGCGGCAGCGCCGAGAGCGGGGACTGGGCGGCGGGGGCGGCGTCCGCGAACGCGCTACCGGCGGCGGCAAGCGGCAGCGCGCCCGCGGTCAGCACCGCGGCGGTGGCGGCCAGATTCCGGCCGGCGCCCCGGCGCGGCTGACGGTGTTTCCCAGGCATCTTGCGGCTCCTGTTCGATGAACACAGAACGGGTTGACACCGTATTCATCGGTAGGAAGCGGCTTGAGGTTGCGGTTTCCCTAGGTAAAGAAATTATAACGACACGTGATCTGCGGAAAATCGACGCCGTATCAGACACCGCGCGGTCGGCCATCCGGCGGTTGACTCGGTGTCTACCGTCGCGGCTCTCAGCTGCCGGAAGTCATCGTCAGCACCACTCGGTCGGCCGGTGCCGCCGAGGCGTCCGAGGACGCCTGCCAGGACCCCGGCGAGTTGGTGGACGACCACGTCTTCCCGTCGTAACCGACCTGCGTGATGCCGAGCGCCTCGGCCTTGGACACGGCCCAGTTCGCGTAGGCCCAGCCGCGTGCGGTCGCCGAGGTCCCGCTCAGGTCGCCCGGCAACGCGAGCGCGAAGCTGCGCGACCCAGCCGAGGCGTCCTGCACGGAGACCGTGCCCCACTGCTTCTGCGCGTCGGCGACCACGGCCTCCCCTTGGGTGGTCAGCCCGGACGAGTTCGTGGCCTGAGCCGAGAAGGTCGGCCCGTCCAGCGTGCAGGTCAGCCCGCTCCCGGCGCTGCCGGTGAACACCGACGCCAGCACGCCGGCCTCCTGGGCCTTGCCCGCATACGCCGTCGGATAGGCCGAGTGCTGGACATCCTGCGCGGCCACAGTCAACGCAAGGCTCTGCCAATTCGACACCTTCAACAGCGCGTTGTAGAACGCGGTGGAGGCATAGGTAGTGTCCTCGATCTGCGCGACGGTGCCCCAACCCTGCGAAGGCCGCTGCTGGAACAGGCCGATCGAGTCGCGGTCGCCGCCGCTCAGGTCGTAGAGCTTCGACTCCTGCAGCGCGGTCGCCTCGGCGATCTGTATCCCGTAGGTCGGCACTCCGAGCTTGACCCCGACCGCGGCGATCGTGGAGGCGTTCTGCATCTGCTCGAGGTCGTAGGTGTAGCTCGAGTTCGAGGACACGGCCACGCACTGGGCCGTGTTGAAGATGGAGATTCCGCCGAGCTTGTGCACCAGCCAGATCCCGAGCCCGGCCAGCAGGCCGGCCACCACCAGCACCACGATGAGCCCGGTCAGCCAGCCCCCGCCACGACGCCGCTTCGGCGATCCGGTGGGACCTGCGGAGGTCGTGGTGCTCGTACGGGACACGCGGCTGTCTTCCTCTCGCCTGCCGGTTGTTCGGCGCCCGGCCGAACCTCGGCGGGACCGGACCCGTCGCCCACACCGTACGCGATCCCGCGTACCGAACATCCGGCGAAGCCGTCACAGGTCCGCACTAAGATTGCCGCATGACCGTGCCTGAATCGTCTTCCGTGTTCACCTCCCCGCTGCCCGCCTCCGTCGACGAGCTCTGGGATCGCCGCGCCCAGCTCTCGCCGGCCGACGCCGAGGCCCGCCGAACGGTCACCGAGGCGGTGGACCTGCTCGATTCCGGAAAGGCGCGGGTCGCCTTCGTCGACCCGGCCACCGACGAGGTCGTGGTGGACGAGCGGGCCAAGCGCGCCATCCTGCTCACCTTCAAGGTGCTCGAGATGGCCGAGACCAAGGTCGGCGAGTTCTACCACCACGACAAGATGCCGCTGAAGACCAACTTCGACGGCGTGCGCGTGGTGCCCGGCGCGATCGTGCGCTGGGGCAGCTACTGCGCGCCAGGCACGATCCTGATGCCCTCGTACGTGAACATCGGCGGCTACGTGGACTCCGGCACGATGGTCGACACCTGGGCCACCGTCGGCTCGTGCGCGCAGATCGGCAAGAACGTGCACCTGTCCGGCGGAGTGGGCATCGGCGGCGTGCTCGAGCCGCCGAACGCCCGGCCGGTGGTGATCGAGGACGACGCGTTCATCGGCTCCCGCTCGATGGTCGTCGAGGGCGCCAGGGTCCGTCAGGGCGCGAAGCTCGGCTCCGGCACCAACATCACCAGCAGCACCCGGGTGTTCGACGCCGAGACCGGCGAGGAACTGGCCCGCGGCGAGGCCCCGGCCTGGTCCGTGTGCGTGCAGTCCAGCCGGACGAAGAAGTTCCCCGGCGGCGAGTTCGGCATGCCCTGCCTGCTGGTGCTCAAGCGCCTCGATCCCGCCCAGGGGCACGACAAGCTCCAGCTCAACGACATCCTGCGGGAGAACGGCGTCACCGCCTGATGACCGCTCAGTCGCTCATCCTCGATCTCGCCCTCGATCCCGTCGCGCTCACCGCGGCCCTGGTCGACGCCCCGTCCGTGAGCGGCGCGGAGCAGCAGCTGGCGGACGCGGTCGAGCAGGCGTTGCGTTCCCTGCCCCGGCTGCGGGTCGACCGGTTCGGCAACAACGTCGTCGCGCGCACCGAGTTCGGCCTGCCCGAGCGCGTGGTGCTGGCCGGACATCTGGACACGGTGCCGATCGCCGAGAACGTGCCGTCCAAAATCGAGGACGGGCGGCTCTACGGCTGTGGCGCGACCGACATGAAGAGCGGCGTGGCCGTCCAGCTCAAGATCGCCTACGAGGTGGGTTCGGCGGACAGCGCGACGCCCAATCGAGACCTCACCTTCGTCTTCTACGACTGCGAGGAGATCGAGGCGGTCCGCAACGGTCTCGGCCACCTGGTGCGCGAGCACCCGGAGTGGCTCACCGGCGACTTCGCCGTCCTGTTCGAGGGGACCGACGGCCAGATCGAGGGCGGCTGCAAGGGCACCATGCGGGCGCAGGTGACGACGCGGGGCGTGCGCGCGCACAGCGGCCGCGACTGGCTGGGCGTCAACGCGATCCACGCCGCCGCCCCCATCCTCACCCGTCTGGCGGAGTATCAGGCCAGGCAGGTGGACGTGGAGGGGCTGGTCTACCGCGAGTGCCTGAACGCCGTGGGCATCGCCGGCGGCGTGGCGGGCAACGTCATCCCGGACGAGTGCACGGTCACGGTCAACTACCGCTTCGCCCCGGACCGCTCCGAGCAGCAGGCGGCCGAACACGTCCGCGAGGTCTTCGCCGGCTTCGAGGTGGAGGTCACCGACAGCTCGCCGGCGGCCAGTCCCGGCCTCTCGCTGCCCGCGGCGGCCGAGTTCGCCCGCGTGGTGGGCGGCACGCCGGTGGCCAAGCAGGGGTGGACAGACGTCGCCCGATTCGCCGGTTTGGGTGTACCCGCGGTCAATTTCGGCCCCGGTGACCCGCAGCTCGCCCATACTCGTGGTGAGTACGTGGAGCTTGAGCGAATCGTTCAGGCGGTCGCGAAGGTGCGAAGTTGGCTCGGTTTGTCTCGCTGAGATCACGGGCTTGTGGCAGTCTGAAGATAATCTGAAGACTGTAGAAACCCGGCCGACGGCCCGAACGTCACATTGGTGGAAGATCGCCCGCGGCCCGCCGATGCCGGCGCCGCGGACGCGACGGGTCGAGCGGGAACAGGGTGCGGACACGATGGGACTGACCGGCGAGGGCTTCCTCGTGCTCGTGATCATGGGCGTGCTGCTGTTGCCGCTGCTCACCCTGTTGCTGTGGAACCGGATCCCCGGGCCGAAGGTGGTCAAGATCGGCTCCCGGCTCTCGATGATCCTGCTGTCCCAGACCGTGGCCGTACTGCTGGCCGCGCTGTGCATCAACAACACGTACCAGCTCTACAACTCCTGGTCGGACCTGATGGGCGATAACGGGTCCACCGGCTCCATCCAGGCCGCCACGCCGCAGACGACGCAGAGCGTGACGTTGGGTGCCAAGACCGACACGCGCGCGGGCACGCAGCTGCCCAACGCGAAGCTCTTCAGCCCGCTGACGGGCGTTCAGAACACCTACCAGGTGCAGATCAAGGGGTCGGAGTCCAAGGTCGTCGGCACCGTGCTTGTCTGGCTGCCCCCGCAGTACTTCGAAGCCGCCTACGCGCACACGAAGTTCCCGGTCATCCAGCTGCTCTCCGGTTCCCCTGGCACCCCGGGCACCTGGCTCGGCGGCATGCAGGCGCCGTCCCTGCTCGAGAACGACGTGAACGAAGGCATGGCCCACCCCTTCATCCTCGTCTCGGCGAGCATCAACGTGGACGGGCGGCACGACCCGGACTGCTCCAACATTCCCGGCGGCCCGCAGGTCGCCACCTGGCTCGCCACCGACGTGCGCAACCTGGTCGAGACCTCGTACCGGGTCTCCGCGGACCGCGACGGCTGGGGCCTGATGGGCTACTCGGAGGGCGGCTTGTGCGCCGCCAAGCTCGCCCTGCAGTACTCCGACGAGTACGCGGCGGCCGTCTCGATAAGCGGTGACGATCACCCGGACGGCGACCTGCTCAAGCCGGGCACCGCCGCGTACGACGAGAACTCGCCGCTGTGGCTGCTCCAGCACAAGCCGCCGGTCGACGAGGCGCTGCTGCTCACCGGCACCCAGCAGGACAGCGACGTCGCCCAGGAGGCGGCGGCGATGGTGCGGGCGGCGCACAACCCGACCACCGTGGCGACGCTGATCTCCGCGCGCGGCGGCCACAACATCGGCGTGTGGAAGTCGGTCGAGCCGCAGTCCTTCGAATGGCTCTCCCAGCACCTCGAGGCGCCCTCGACCTCGACCTACAGCGCGTTGTCTGAAATGCTCGGCGGCGTCACCGGCTAGTCACGGATCGAGGGCCGCGAGCGGCTAACGTGGCGGGGTGACTGAAAGAGAGACGGAGCGCACGGGCGCTCAACCAGAGAACAACCACAACCACCACGGCAACGGGGAGCACCGACGGGCGCTCAAGGAGCGCTTCCGCGGCCCCGTGCTGCTGCGCCGCAAGCAGATCCCCACCGACGAGGGCACCACCGACCAGCGGCTGCTCGAGTCGGACGGCTCCACCGAGTGGCTGCACCAGGACCCGTGGCGGGTACACCGGATCACCTCCGAGTTCGTGGCCGGCTTCGAGACCCTGGCCGAGGTCGGCCCGGCGGTCGCGGTCTTCGGCTCGGCCCGCACGAAGCCGGATACGCCCGAGTACGCCGCGGCCGTCGAGGTGGGCCGGCTGCTCGCGAAGGCCGGCTACGCGGTGATCACCGGCGGCGGCCCCGGCGCGATGGAGGCGGGCAACCGCGGTGCGGTCGAGGGCGACGGCCTGTCCGTGGGCCTCGGCATCGAACTGCCCTTCGAACAGGGCATCAACGACTACGTCGACCTGGGCCTGAACTTCCGCTACTTCTTCGTGCGCAAGACGATGTTCGTGAAGTACGCGCGCGGCTTCATCGTGCTGCCCGGCGGCTTCGGCACCCTGGACGAACTGTTCGAGGCGCTGACGCTCGTCCAGACGCAGAAGGTGACCTCGTTCCCGATCGTGCTGTTCGGCTCGGACTACTGGTCGGGGCTGCTGAGCTGGCTGCGGACCTCGGTCGTCGGCGGCGGGAAGGCCTCGCTGGCCGATCTCGACCTGCTGCACGTCACCGACTCGCCGCAGGAGGCGGTCGAGCTCATCCGCGCCGCGAGCCCGGTCAAGCAGAAGCCGTCGCGGATTTCGCAGTAGCGGCAGCACCGATTGCGGCGCCGCGCGAGGCGACGCCGGCCTGCGCGGCCGCCGTCATCGCCGAGCAGACGGCCGCGAGCTGGTCGTCCGACGTCGGGTAGGGCGGCATCGCGTAGATCAGGTCGCGGAACGGCCGCAGCCACACGCCGTTGCGCACGGCCGCGTCCGTGGCGGTGGCCATGTCCACCTCGTCCGTCAGTTGAATCACGCCGATCGCCCCGAGCACGCGCACGTCCCGGACACCGGGAAGTTCGCGCGCCGCGGCGAGGCCGGAGTTCAGGCCGTTCTCGATCCGGGCCACGTCCTGCTGCCAGGAGGCGCCGCCGCGCGCCGCCGGATCGGTCAGCAGGTCGAGGGACGCGTTGGCGACGGCCGCCGCGAGCGGATTGCCCATGAAGGTCGGGCCGTGCGCGAGCAGCGGCACCTCGCCGTTGCTGATGCCCTCGGCCACCCGCGGCGTGCACAGTGCGGCCGCGAGGGTCATGTAGCCGCCGGTGAGCGCCTTGCCCACGCACATGACGTCCGGACATACGCCCGCGTGTTCGGCCGCGAAGAGTGCGCCGGTACGGCCGAAACCGGTGGCGATCTCATCGAAGATCAGCAGGATGTCGTACTCGTCGCACAACGCACGCAGGGTGCGCAGGTAGGCGGGGGAGTGGAAGCGCATTCCGCCCGCTCCCTGTACGACCGGCTCGACGATCACGGCGGCGAGCTCATCGGCGTGACGGGCGATCAGATCGCTCAGGTGCGCGACGTACGCAGGATCCGGCGCGCTGTCGAATCCGGCGGGCGGCGCGTCCGCGAACACCTGCTCGGGCAGCACGCCGCGCCACAGGCTATGCATGCCGCCCTCGGGGTCGCACACCGACATCGGGTTGAAGGTGTCGCCGTGATAGCCGCCACGCCAGGTCAGCAGCCTGCGCTTGCCCGGCCGGCCGAGTGAGCGCTGGTACTGCAGGCACATCTTGATCGCGACCTCGACCGAGACTGAGCCCGAGTCGGCGAGGAAGACGTGCCGCAGGGGCTCGGGGCTCAGCTCGACCAGGCGCGTGGCGAGCCGGATCGCGGGCTCGTGGGTGAGGCCGCCGAACATTACATGCGCCATCTCGTCGACCTGCCGGTGCACGGCGGCGTCGAGCACCGGGTGCCGGTAGCCGTGCAGCGCGGCCCACCAGGAGGACATTCCGTCGATCAGCCGGGTGCGGCCCCCACCGGGCAGCGCCACGTCCAGGTGAACGCCCGCGGCCCCGGTCACCAGGAGGGGCGCCGTACGGCCGGGCATCGGGCCGTAGGGGTGCCACACGTGCGCACGATCGAGCGCGAGCAGGTCGTCGAGCGCGTCACCGGCCCCGGTCTCGGAAAGATCCACCGGCACACGGTATCTCGGCGCCTGTATTGTTCTTCGCGCGGGAGCAGCTAGCGTGTGTAGCAGAGGCGGATACGGATTATGTTCTGGTTCCAGTTGGTCGTGGTCGTCGCGCTGCTCATCGCCGTGGGCTGGATCGCCGTCGGCGGCGGCGGGCACATGTCAGCGCCGACCCCGGACCGCCCGGACCCCGCCGTGCCGGACACCGGCCTGCTCGCCCGCGGCGACGTCGACAAGGTGCGCTTCTCGGTGGGCGCCCGCGGCTACCGGATGGACGAGGTCGACGACGTGCTCGACCGCCTCGCTTACGAGATCGACGTGCGCGAGCGGCGGATCGCCGAGCTCGAGGGCCACCCCGGCGCTGCCCCCGTCGAGGCGGCCACCGCGACGGCCACGGCAATCCGTCCGGCCGAATCCAACGCCGATGAGTCAGGGTCCGCAGACGACGGCGAGCCTGACGAAGCGTGAGGGAGCGCACGTTGACGTGCTTCACTACTTCCGGTGATTTCGGCGTTACGTCTTGACGCGGCCGTGATGACGCGGTTTCCTGGCAGCACCCCGACCCGAACCCCTGCCTGAGTTCGCCCTAGACCGGGAGGTGCGGTGTGGCCCAGCAGATCGCTCAGTGGACCGGCGACCCGACGCCTGTCCAGCTCAAGCCGTACGACGACCGCTGGTCCGCGTACTTCCAGCAGTATCGAAGCCTGATCGCCTCCGTTCTCGGCGAGCGGGCGGTGCAGGTCGAGCACATCGGCTCGACTGCGGTGCAGGGCCTGCTCGGCCGGCCCTGCCTGGACATCCTGCTCGCAGTGGCCGAGCCGGACGCCGAGGAGGACTACCGCGTCGAGCTCGAGGCGGTCGGATTCACCTTGTGGCAGCGGGAACCGGACCGACGGGTGTTCGCGAGCGCGCCGAACGCCGCGGCCCTCCCGCAGTGCCCGGCCAGGCTGTTCGTCTGCCGCACCGGCGGGACCTGGGAGTTCGACCAGCTGTTGCTGACGAACTATCTGGACGCGCACGAGGAGCGGCGTCAGGCGTACGCGGACCTCAAGCGGCATCTGGCGAAGGTGCACCGCGACGATCCGGACGGCTACGCCCAGGCCAAGCGTCCGTTCCTGCGCGAGACGGTACGACTGGCGCACCGCTCTTTCCTCGCGATCGAGGCCTGACGCCCTGTCCCGTGCGCCGACCCGCCGCCATACCTTCCTGACGACGGGTCAGTCCCCGCTTCTCGCAGCCGCTCGACCTACTTACTGCTCAGCTGCTACAGATCTCCGCGCTGACCGGTGAAATTCGGCCGACGCTTCTCCAGGAAGGCGCTGACCGCCTCCATGTGGTCCGGGGCCAGGAAGCAGCGCATCTGCATCTCGTCCTCCTTCTCCAGCGTCTCGGCGAAGGTGTGCGTGGCGCCGTACGCCACCGACTCCTTGAGCGACGCGTAGGACACCGTCGGCCCGGCCGCCAACTTCTCGGCCAGCTCCCATGCCCGCGCGGCCAGCTCGTCGGTGGGCACGAGCTCGGTGAACAGCCCGAGCTCCAGGGCCCGCGCGGCGGGAATGGTCTCCGGCAGCAGCAGCAGTTCCACCGCCTTCGCCTGTCCGACCAGGCGCGGCAGCGTCCAGGAGCCGCCGGAGTCGGCGCTCAGCGCCACCCCGGCGAAGGCCAGGTTCACCCCCGCCGTGTCGGCGGCCAGGCGGAAGTCGCAGGCCATCGCGAAACCGGCGCCCGCGCCCGCGGCCACGCCGTTGACCGCCGCGATCACCGGCTTCGGCATCCCGGTCAGCGCCAGCATGATCGGGTTGTAGTGCTCGCGCACGGTGTTCCCGATGGTCTCGCCCGCCTTGACCTTCTCCATGTGTTCGCGCAGGTCCTGGCCCACGCAGAAGGCCCGCCCGGTGCCCGTGAGCACGACGGCGCGCACCTTCGGATCGCCGGCCGCCTCGCGCACCGCGGCCAGCAACGCGTTCTTCGTGGCCACGTCGAGAGCGTTCATCGCCTCGGGCCGATTGAAGGTGATGGTGGCCACGGCGCCGTCCACCGCATAGACGACGGGCTCCGGCTTGGGACTGTCAGCGGTCACAGTCGTTCCTCTCGCTCTCGGGTCGACTATGAAGTTACCCGCTGGTAGGCCGGGAGGCCAGACGCCGGTTCCGTCGCATCCCGCCGCAGCTGAAAGCGCTCCTTTTCGCAGTGTCGGTGTCATGCGGGATAATGGGACAGGTCAGGGTGTCCGTGTGCGCTGTGTACAGGGCGCGTGTCGGTTCAGTGAGCGATCAGTGAGCAAGACGCGCGGCGGCCGAACTGGCCGACCGAACCGCAGGCCCACTGCAGGAAGGGGAATCAGCATGGCGGCGATGAAGCCGCGAACGGGCGACGGCCCGCTCGAAGTGGTCAAGGAGGGGCGCGGCATCGTGATGCGGGTGCCGCTCGAAGGCGGCGGCCGGCTTGTCGTCGAGCTCAATGCCGAAGAGGCGGGCGCCCTCGGCGACGCCCTGAAGAACGTCATCGGCTGAGCCTCGCCAGAGGTCCTCACCAGCGGGTCGGCTCCGGGCCGATCGAATTGGGGCGGCGGGCGCGCGCTGCGGCGGGCCCGCCCTCCGGCGTTTCCGCGCGGGTATAAGAACGCTGCCAGGCTGCCCGGCGGCCGGACGCCGCGCGCGGGAGGTAGGCGCGGGCGCGCGTCCGTTCGGGACCGGGCACTCGGGACCCGGCGGACGGCCCGCGCGTCTGTTCGGCGTTCCGCTCTCAGCGAACACGGCCGGGCCGGTCGCGACGCACCTTCCCCGCGTCCCTCCCCGTCCTCGATTTCCACTGCTTGATCCCGCACTTCGCTCCCGCCCCTCGCGAACCGCGTTGACCGGCCGCAATCCGTCCCGGGAACCGGCCGGGCCGTTCGCTCGTTGATCCGGGTGTCCAGTGCTCGGCCGGCCTTAGGCTCGGCGAGTGGGCCGGAGTTGACAGAGTCTGTGTCAACTTTCAGGCCGTTCTCAGGCTTGGCGAAGGGGCAGCAGGCTATGGTGTTCGGTGCAGCGGTACTCGAAAAACGAGGAGGTAGTGCCGTGGCGCTCGGGGGCGATGCAGAGCACATGGGAGCCGGCGCGGCCGAAGGGGTCGGCGCCGAACAGGGCGCGGGACCAGAGGTCCACGCGGACCCGCAGTCCGTCGCGCCGCAGCAGAGCCGGGGCGGCGCCCCGGTCCTCGGGCCGACGAGCCAGGTCGACTGGACTCCGCCGACCTGGGAAGAAGTGGTGCGGACGCACTCCGCCCGGGTCTACCGCCTCGCCTACCGGCTGACCGGCGACCGGCACGACGCCGAGGACCTCACGCAGGAGGTCTTCGTCCGGGTGTTCCGTTCGCTGAGCACCTACGCCCCCGGCACCTTCGAGGGCTGGCTGCACCGGATCACCACGAACCTCTTCCTCGACCAGGCGAGGCGCAAGTCCAGGATCCGCTTCGAGGGCCTGGCCGACGACGCCGCGGAGCGGCTGCCCGGCCGGGAGCCGACGCCGGCTCAGGTGTACTTCGACACCCACCTCGACGGGGACATCGAGGCCGCGCTCGCCGCGCTGCCGCCGGAGTTCCGCGCCGCGGTGGTGCTGTGCGACATAGAGGGCCTGTCCTACGAGGAGATCGCCGCGACGCTCGGGGTCAAGCTCGGCACCGTCCGCTCCCGCATCCACCGCGGCCGCGGCCAGTTGCGCGCGGCCCTCGCGCACCGGGACCCGCGTGCCCGGCGCGCCGAGGCAGAGCGGCAGGAGACGGTCGACCCGTTGGAGGAGACCCAGGGCGGCAGCCGGGGTCGCGGCGGGAAGGGAGCGCGTTGATCATGGCATTGTTCGGAGACCACCTCGGACCCCGCCTGGCCGCGCTCGTCGACGGCGAACTCTCGCACGACGACCGCGACCGCGCGCTCGCGCACATCGCCGGCTGCGTGCAGTGCCGCAGCCTGGTCGAATCCGAGCGCACCCTCAAGGGCCAACTCGGCGCGATGGCCATGCCCGAGCCCTCGGCCCGGCTGATGGCCGCGCTCTTCCAGATCCCGCAGACGCACGGCGGACGCCGCGACCCGGAGGACGGGCCGCCCGCGGGCGGCGAGGCCCCGCCCGGAAGCCGGCCGGGCGCCCTCGGCGGGCTGTTCGGCCGCTCCGCGTCCTTCCTGCCCGAATTCGCGGTGGGCCTGCGCCCGCTGCCGCAGTCCGCGGGCACCGAGCCGGAGCCGGACGACGAGGGCGCGCACCGCGGCGGATACGCGCGCATCGGTCAGAGCCGCCCGGAGTCCGGACAGCCCGGACGCTCGCCGCTTCGTCCCGAGTACGCTCAGCCGAGCCTGCGTCCCGCCTGGTTCGCCCAGTAGACCTCTCGTCCCGCGCTCGGTCCACGTCGCGGCGCCGGCCAGCCGCTCGGTAACAGTTCTGTCCCCGAGTGGCGACCGGGCGGGTGATGTTCGGGGTGCCTCTGTCACCCGGCCCCGCTCGGGGATTACTGTGGAGGGGCACCACCTGCTGCGCCGACGACCCGCACGACCCCCGCACCTTGAGACCGCCGGAGCCCACCGATGTTCTTCGACTTGTCACTGCCGGAAATAGTCGTGCTCCTCGGGCTCGGGGTGGTCCTGTTCGGTCCGGACAAACTTCCGCAGGCGGCCGCGAGCGCGGCCAGGTTCCTCCGGCAGGTGCGGGCCTTCAGCGACAACGCCCGGGAGGATCTGCGCAAGGAGCTCGGTCCTGAGTTCAAGGACCTCAACTTCGAGGACCTGAACCCGAAGACCTTCGTGCGCAAGAACCTGCTCGGCGAGGGCGAGGAGCTGCGCGATCTGCGCAAGGACATCAACGGCACGCTGAACGAGGCCGTCAACCTCAACGCGGCCGCCGTACCCGCCCCGCGCACCACCGGCGCGGCCAACGGGAGCGCCGCGCTCCCGGCGGGCGAGCAGCCGCCGTACGACGCCGACGCCACCTGACCCGCAGCCGAAGCAGGCCGAGGCCGTGCGAGCAATCCACGGAGCCCGGCCGGTTTGCCCAGGCCGGGGCGAGGGGCGTCGCCCGGCCGAAGGATTGCAGAAACCTCATGCTCAGGCAGAATCCCGCGGATCCGCCCCGCGTCGACGGCGGCAGCCGCCGTCTTCCCGAGAGGGCCGAGCCGCTCTCCCCGTTCGCGCAGGCCGACCTGCCCTGGTACGGCCTCGACGCCGGCTGGCAGGGCCGGCGCACCCTCGGCTCGGTGAGCACAGGACCGGACGGAATGGTCGAGTTCGGCACCCTCCGGCACGGCGACGAGGCGGCCGTGCGCCCCGACTCCCGCGCTCAGCGCCGCTCGGTCACCGTGCTGACGATGGCCAGGCTGGGCCGCCGTCCGCTCTACAAGCCGGACGGCACGGCCGCCGGTTCGGTCGAGGCCATGACCGTAGGTTCGGCGGCCGCGCTCGCCGGGGTGGGCCTGGTCGAGGACAACTGGCCCTGGCAGCTCGACGCGTCCATGCGGCAGCAGTGGCTGGATCAGCAAAGGGAACTTGCGTACGTGGTGGCCGAAACCCTCGCCGGCGACCCGTGGCAGTCGTTGACGCTGCCGGTCGGCGAGCAGCAGCAGGCCTTCCACTACCGGGAGTCGCCGTACGGCTGGGTCATGGCGGGGGCCCGGCAGGACTGTTTCCTCGCCGCGTACGGCCGTGGCGTGTCCGCGTATTCGCTGGCCTTCGTGCGCGCCGACCCGGCCTTGTATGTCTAGGTCGATCGTCCGGGTGTGCACGGCTGCGGATGTCTCCGCTGGTCTCAGGGTGCCTAAGCCAGCGGAGATGCTTGCTCGCGTTCGGTGAGACCTCGTCAGACCTTCGAGTACCGGCCAGCGTCGAGGTCCTCGATAAGCCCGGCGTGCACGGGCTCCCAGCCGAGCAGCTTGCGGGTGATGGAGCTTTCGGCCGCGAGGTCCATCGATAGGAAGCCGCCGAGGAAGCCGAGCTCGGCCGCCTCCGCTGCGGAGATCGACCTCGTCGGCATGTTCAGGTGACGGCCGATGGCCTCGGCGATCTCGCGGAACGGCACGCCCTCTTCGCCGATCGCGTGCAGCCGCGAGCCGGCCGGTGCGGACTCCACGGCCAGCCGGAAGACCCGCGCGGCGTCGAGTTGGTGCACGGTGGCCCAGCGGTTCGACCCGTCGCCCACGTACGGTACGAAGCCCTTGCTCCGCGCGATGCCGATGTGCATCGGCACGAACCCGGTCTTGTCGGCCTCGCTGTGCACCGACGGTGGCAGCCGCACCACCGAGACGCGCACGCCGCGCTCGGCGAAGGCCAGCGCCACCGCTTCCGTGGCGGCCCGAGGTGAATGCGCGTCAGGGCCAGGCGCGTCCTCCTCCGTCGACGGCCGTCCCGGCGGGAGCATGCCGGTCCCGGAGGTGATGACGAGGGGCCGATCCGATCCGGCAAGCGCCTCGCCGAACGTCTCGACGACCCGCCGGTCCGTCTCCACGGAGGCGATGAAGTTCGAGAAGTCGTGGATGAAGGCGGTGTGGACAACGCCGTCCGCCGCGGCGGCGCCCGAGCGCAGACTCTCCAGGTCGGCGAGCGAACCCCGATGAACCTGCGCCCCGGCGTTCCGCACGGCAGCGGCGGCCTCGTCCGAGCGTGCGAGGCCGAGAACCTGATGCCCCGCGTCCAAGAGGTCGCGGACGAGCGCTGAGCCGACGAGCCCGGTAGCCCCGGTGACGAATACACGCATGATGCGCTCCTTAGGGAAGCTTTGACGTATCTCCACTCTGCGGCTCTGTCGCGCTGAGAGTCCAAGACTTGTTCCGCATCAGGCAATGCAAAATCCGTATCACTGCAGTTCAATGGCAGTTTCCTGGATGCTTGGCCGAGTCGGCTTGATACGCTTTCGGTATGCCAGAATCGCCGACGCCCCCGGTAGACCTCGAACTGCGGCTGGTGCGCTACTTCGTGGTCGTCGCCGAGCAGCAGCACTTCGGGCGCGCGGCTGCGCTCCTGCACCTTGCCCAGCCGTCGCTGAGCAGGCAGATCCGTCGACTCGAGCAGCAGTTAGGTGCGCGCCTACTGGACCGCACGCCGCAGGGCAGCCGACTCACCGAGGCCGGGCAGGTCTTCCTGCCGCTCGCCCAGTCGTTGCTGCGCTCCGCCGAACAGGCCGCGGCGCGCACCCGGGCCGCCGCCGATCCCAGCCGCATCACCATCGGCTTCACCTCGAACATCCTGATCACCCAGGCGGTGCGCGAATTACGCCACCGGAACCCGGACGCCGACGTGCAGACCGTTCATCTGGAGTGGGACGAGGCCCGCTCGGCCCTGCTCGAGCACCGGGTGGACGTGGCGCTGGCCCGGCTGCCGTTCCTCACCGACCAGCTGCATGTGACGATCCTTTACGACGAGCCACGGGCGGTGCTGCTGCCGCGCGACCACCGTCTGGCGGGCAAGGAGTCCGTCACCCTCGACGACATCGCCGACGAGCCGATGCCGCAGGTGCGCGATCCGATGTTCAACGCCTTCTGGCGCGTCGACCCGCGGCCGGACGGCAGCCGGGCCCCGGACGGCCCGCTGGTTCAGGACATCGAGGAGAAGCTCGAACTCGTGGCTTCGGGGCAGGCCGTGTCGATCGTCGCGGCCAGCCGGGAGGTGGCCCACTTCCGCCCCGACCTCACCACGGTTCCGCTGGAGGGCGTCGAGCCCAGCCACGTGGTCCTCGCCAGCCGCGCGGGGGAGAACAACCGGCTGATCACGGCGTTCCGCAAGTGCGCCGAGGCGCATATCACCGGCCCCAGGCCCCTGTCGCAGGGCACGAGTCCGGGGAACGCGAATCCGGGGAATGAGTGAGCCCCGCCGGGGTATCGCCGACGGGGCCCGATCTCGCTATGACAGGCCGTCAGTTTAGCGTGTCGGGGCTGACGCTTTGCAAACTTGACGGGCCCCGCGAGCTCAAGTAGGAGCGCGCGACCATGCGAGCGCCCCTCTATCGACATACGCACGAGTACGCTCGGCGACATCCGCGCGACATCGATTCGTGATGCGGAACGCGCGCGGACCGGCTCCAGCGCAGTCCTCGCCTCCGCCGGCTTCGCCGGGCGCTAGCGGCCGGCAGGTGAGACGCTCAGCGACATGCCCACGAGCCCGCGGGAGCGCACGCTCAGCTTCTGCGCCACGCCGCTGAGCACCTTGGACGCCGCGGCGTCCGGGTCCGCGAGCACCACCGGCACGCCGTCGTCGCCGCCCTCGCGCAGCCGCAGGTCGATCGGGATCCGCCCGAGCAGCGGCACCTGCGTTCCGGTGACCCGGCTCAGCGCGTCCGCCACGGTCTGGCCGCCGCCGCTGCCGAACACCTCGACCCGCTCGTCGCAGTGCGGGCAGGGCATCCAGGACATGTTCTCCACCACGCCGGCGATCCGCTGCCTGGTCTGCAGCGCGATCGTGCCGGCCCGCTCGGCCACCTCGGCCGCCGCCTGCTGCGGCGTGGTGACCACCAGGATCTCCGCGTTCGGCACGAGCTGCGCCACCGAGATCGCCACGTCGCCAGTGCCCGGCGGCAGGTCGAGCAGCAGCACGTCGAGGTCGCCCCAGTACACGTCGGCCAGGAACTGCTGCAGCGCGCGGTGCAGCATCGGGCCGCGCCAGACCACCGGCTCGTTGCCCGGGGTGAACATGCCGATCGAGATGACCCGCACGCCGTGCGCCACCGGCGCCATGATCATGTCCTGCACCTGGGTGGGCCGCTCGGTCACCCCGAGCATCCGCGGCACCGAGTGTCCGTAGATGTCGGCGTCCACGATGCCGACCTTCAGCCCCTGGGCCGCCATCGAGGCGGCGAGGTTCACCGTGACCGAGCTCTTGCCGACGCCGCCCTTGCCGGAGGCCACCGCGAACACCCGGGTGAGCGAGCCCGGCTTGGCGAACGGGATCTCCCGCTCCGCCCGGCCGCCGCGCAGCAGCGCCTGCAGCTCCTGGCGCTGCTCCTGGCTCATCACGTCCATCTCCACGGCCACCGCGCTCACTCCGTCGAGCGCGCCGACCTCGGCCGTGATGTCCGAGCGCAGCTTGTCCTTGAGCGGGCAGCCGGCCACGGTCAGGTAGATGGCGACGTTCACCGTGCCCGCCGCGTCCACGGCCACCGATTTCACCATGCCGATCTCGGTGATCGGACGGTGGATCTCAGGATCCTGCACGCGCGCGAGCGCGGAGCGGATCTGCTCTTCGGTGACAACGGTCATGGCAGTCATACCGGCCATACTAATCAGTAACTAGCGGGTAACCTCACCGATCCTCCACCCTGACCTGATCCAGTTCCTTGACCAGGGCCTGCAGCTCGGACCTGATGAAGTCGCGGGTGGCCATGTCGTTCATCGCCAGCCGCAGCGTGGCCACCTCGCGCAGCAGGTACTCGGTGTTCGCGATCGCCTGCTCATCACGGCTGCGGTCCTGCTCGTTCTGCACCTTGTCCCGGTCCGCCTGCCGGTTCTGGGCCAGCAGGATCAGCGGCGCGGCGTACGCGGCCTGGGTGGAGAAGGCCAGGTTGAGCAGGATGAAGGGGTAGGGGTCCCAGTGGATGCTCCGGGTCACCACGAGGATGTTGAGGGCGATCCAGATGATCACCAGGGCCGTCTGGATCACCAGGTACTGCGCGGTGCCGAAGTACCTGGCTATGTTCTCAGAAGCCTGACCGAACTTCTCCGCGTCCACCTTGGGGCGCAGGGTGCGCCGCGGCCGCAGCGCCTTCGGCTGGTCGAGCCGCGGACCCTCGGCCATGCCGTCCCGCCGCGCCCTGGCCGTGCGCCGCCGGCCGTCCGCCTCCGCCGCGGACCTGCGCTGCTCCTCGCCGCTCTCGCCGCGGCCCTGTTCACGTCGCACGACTCAGCCCATCCCGTCGCGTCGGAGCTGGGTAAACGGCGTGAAGACGGCCTCGGGTGCGTCGGCGCCCTCATAGTGCAGGTCGCGGTGGCGCCAGTCGTCCGGCAGCACGTGGTCGAGCACGTCGTCCACGGTGACGGCGCCGAGCAGGTGGCCGGCGTCGTCCACCACCGGCGCGGCCACCAGGTTGTAGGTCGCCATGAACGAGGTGACCTCCTGCAGCGGCTGTTCGGCCCGCAGCGGCTCGACGCCGTTGTCCACCGCCGCGCTCACCAGGCTGGCCGGCGGTTCGCGCAGCAGCCGCTGGAAGTGCACCATGCCGAGAAAGCGCCCGGTGGGCGTCTCGAGCGGGGCGCGGCAGACGTATACCTGGGCGGCCAGCGCCGGGGAGAGCTCGGGCATCCGGATGCGGGCGAGCGCCTCGGCGATGGTGGCGTCCGGCGGCAGGATGATTGGCTCACTCGTCATCAGGCCGCCCGCGGTGTCGTCGGAATAGCTCAGCAGCCGCCGAACCGGGGCCGCCTCTTCCGGCTCCATCAACTCGAGCAACCGCTCGGCCTCCTCCGCGGGCAGGTCGCCGAGCAGGTCCGCGGCGTCGTCCGGATCCATCTCCTCCAGGACGTCGGCGGCGCGTTCCGCCTCGAGCTTGGCCAGGATCTCGACCTGGTCCTCCTCCGGCAACTCCTCGAGCACGTCCGCGAGCCGCCCGTCGTCGAGGGCCGCGATCACCTCGCCGCGCCTCTTGGGAGTCAGGTCGTGCACGGCGCGGGCGACGTCGGCCGGACGCATCTGCTCGAAGCTCGCGAGCAGCGCCGCCGCCTCCTGCGTGCCAGGCGCCGGCGAGGCGAAACCGGTCAGCGCCGCCCAGTCGACGATGGCGCTCTCCCCGCGCCGACGCAGCCCCTTCGACGGGTGCTGCACGAAGACCTGCGCCACCTCCCAGTCGCCCGGCCCGGTCTGCTCGATGGCCACGTCCTTGACCTGGACCTCGTTGCGGCCGTCGGCGCCGGAAATCAGCCGCACCTTGCGGTCGAGCAGTTCGGCGAGCACCAGGGTCTCGTTCGGCCGCTGCTGGAAGCGGCGCATGTTGATCAGGCCGGAGGAGATCACCTGGCCGCTCTCGATCGCGGTGACCCGGGTGATCGGCAGGAAGACCCGGCGCTTGCCGGTCACCTCGCCGACCAGGCCGAGCACCCGCGGGCGCTCCTGGTCGGCGGTCAGCTGCACGATCACGTCGCGCACCCGGCCCACCTGGTCGCCGTCCTGGTCGAAGACGGCCTTTCCGGCCAGATGCGAGACGAAGATCCTGGCCGTCGTCTTGGCGGATCTCGTCGTCACCCGCGCGCCTCTCCTGCCGTGAGCCTGCTGGTCCCTGTGCTCCTCAGGCTATGGGCAGCGCGGTGCGGGGAGCAATCCGTGGCGACCGACGGCGACGGGCTGCTTTTCGGCGGGCACGGCTCGGCTCGGCGGGCGCGGCTCAGCGGGCGCGGCGGGTGGTCGCCGGACCGGACTGCACCTGCGCGGCGCCGCTGGCCCGGCCATAGCGTCCCGGACCTTCGAGCAGCGGCCCCTGCGGCGCGATCCGGAAGATCGCCGAGTGCGCGGCCCAGCGCTCCGGCTGCGCCTCGCCGTCCCGGGCGTTGAGGCGCTTGCCGTGCAGCGTCGGCACCACCTCGGCCCACTCGGCGCTGTCCGGCTCCACCCGGCCGACCAGGCCGGACCAGGTGGCCAGCCGGCCGCCCTTGTCCTTGGAGCGCACCGTCACGCGCACCAGTTGGCTGTTCGAGAGACCCGGCACGTTCTGCTCGCCGCCGCCGGTCACCAGGTAGACCGCGCCCCGGCCGCCGTGCTCCTGCCAGACATGCCACACCGCGCGGTCGCGCAGCCCGGGAACCGCGATCCAGAGCAGGCTCGACTTCTTACAGGCCTCTTCGACGAGGGCGAAATCGGGCAGCGACAGGGGGCCCAAGGGCGTTGACGCACTCAGCGGATCGTTCACGACACCGATTCGGGACGGTGGTGCGGCCGGGCTCGGGTACTGCGGCGGGGTCATGGTCCAAGACTGTCCCACAGTGCTCTGCGGCGGATTTCAGTGGGACAGCTTGTAGAAGTTCGCAGGCCGCGTGGTATCGGCCGGAGCCGCTTGTATCCTTGGCGGAGACCACGTCACAGGCGAACACCGGAGGTACCCCTGACCACGTTGCCAGAACCCGAGGTCGTGGCGCCCATACGCGTGGCCCGGTCCGCCGTCCGCCGGCCCGCGAAGGCGGACATCCCGACCCTCGCCCTCGGCGTGCTCGGCGTCGGCACCTCCGGTCCGCTGATCGCGGCGACCCGTGCGCCCTCGTTCGCGATCGCCTTCTGGCGCAACGCGATCGGCACCGTCGTCCTCGCTCCGTACGCGTTGCTGCGCCATCGCGCCGAGTTCCGCGCGATGAACCGGCGGCAGTGGCAGACGGCGCTGGCCGCGGGCTTCTGCCTCGGCCTGCACTTCTCCACCTGGACCCCGAGCCTGACCATGACCACGGTCGCCTCGGCCACCGCGTTCGCGGCCACCCAGCCGATCTTCGCGGCCTTCATCGCCCGACTGCGCGGGGAGCACGTGGCCCGGCGCGCCTGGCTCGGCATCCTGATCGCGGTACTCGGCGTGGTCGCGCTGTCCGGGGTGGACCTGCGCGTCTCGGTGCACGCCTTCCTGGGCGACCTGCTGGCGCTGACCGCGGCGGTGCTTGCGGCGTTGTACATGACGCTCGGCTCCTCCGTGCGCCAGACGGTGTCGCTGACCCCGTATGCGACGGTCTGCTACGGCACGGCCTCGATCACGCTGGCGGCCATGGCGGCGCTGTCCGGCCAGCATCTGCTCGGCTTCGGCTCCGACGCCTGGCTCAAGATCCTGGCGCTGACTGCCGGGGCGCAACTGCTCGGGCACACCATGTTCAACCGGGCGCTGAAGACGACGAGCGCGACGGTGATCTCGGTCGTCATCCTGCTCGAAGTCCCGATCGCCGCGCTGCTGGCCGCGGTCTGGCTCGGGCAGATCCCCTCGCTCTGGGCGCTGCCCGGGGCGGTGCTGATCCTGGCCGGCCTGGTGGCGATCAGCATGGGGAGTTCGAGTGCGAGCGAGGGCGGCGATGCGAACGACGACGCGATCGCCGGCCCGATCTCCGACGAACACCGTGGCGTGGAAACCAGTGGCGCGCATCACGTGCCAGCCGCCCCTACCGGCCGGTAACCTCACCAGGGACAACGGTCCATACCCTGACGGGAAGGAACCATCCCCCATGCCGCAGCACAACCGTCCGCGCCGCTCCTGCCTGGCCGTTCCCGGGTCGAACCCGCGCTTCCTGGAGAAGGCCCAGTCGCTGCCCGCCGACCAGGTCTTCCTCGATCTCGAGGACGCCTGCGCGCCGCTCGAGAAGGAGGGCGCAAGGCACAAGATCGTCGAGGCGCTCAACCAGGGCGAGTGGGGCGCCAAGACCCGCACCGTGCGCGTCAACGATCTCACCACGCACTGGACCTACCGCGACGTGATCACCGTGGTGGAGGGCGCGGGCGCCAACCTCGACTGCATCATGCTGCCGAAGGTGCAGGACGCCGGCCAGGTGGTCTGGCTCGACCTGCTGCTCACCCAGATCGAGAAGACCGTCGGCCTCGAGGTGGGCCGGATCGGCATCGAGGCGCAGATCGAGAACGCCAAGGGCCTGGTGAACGTGGACGAGATCGCGGCCGCCTCGCCGCGGATCGAGACGATCATCTTCGGCCCGGCCGACTTCATGGCCTCGATCAACATGAAGTCCCTGGTGGTCGGCGAGCAGCCGCCGGGCTACGACGTGGGCGACGCGTACCACTACATCCTCATGCGGATCCTGATGGCCGCGCGGGCGCACGACGTGCAGGCGATCGACGGCCCGTACCTGCAGGTGCGCAACCCGGACGGCTTCCGCACGGTGGCCGGCCGCTCGGCCGCGCTTGGCTTCGACGGCAAGTGGGTGCTGCACCCGGACCAGATCGCGATCGCGAACGAGCTCTACGCGCCGACCCAGGAGGACTACGACCACGCCGAGCTGATCCTCGACGCGTACGACTGGTGCACCTCGGAGGCGGGCGGGAAGAAGGGCTCGGCGATGCTCGGCGACGAGATGATCGACGAGGCCTCGCGCAAGATGGCGCTGGTCATCGCGGGCAAGGGCCGCGCCGCCGGCTACCCCAGGACCTCGAAGTTCGAGCCGCCGCAGGGATAGTCAGACAACTGTCGGACGCGGTTGCTGTATCCGCGGAGCGCGTTCGAGTATCCTCGCCCCGAGCCATTGCCGTTGGGGAAGTCTCGGCCTGGCGATCGGGGCGGGGACGAAGGGGCTTGGCGGATGGCCAACCGGATAGTCGAAGCGCTGGAGCAGGCAGCCGAGCGGGTCGGCCGGAAACTGAGCACGGACGCGTCCGAGGCGGTCAAGAAGCTGTACGAGGACGCCGGCGCCAAGACGGACGACGTCGTCAAGCGCGTCACCGAATCGGATGCGGAGTCCGCGCACAAGCTGCTCGACGCGGCCGAGCAGATGGGCAAGAAGAACGCCGCGGGCGAGCTCAAGGCGGGGGAGACCGCGGCGCAGAGCGATGCGCTCAAGCAGAAGTTCGGCGACATCCTGGACCCGAAGAACGCCGGCACACCGGTGAAGTACCTGGATGCCAACGACAAGCCGATCAAAACGCCGAATCTGGTGCATCCGGGCCTCGCCGACGCCGAAAAGCAGCGACTGCAGGCGATCCAGGACAAGCTCAACGCGGACGCGCTGGACTACAAGAAGGCACACGGCAGCTGGCCGCCGGCCCCGCCCGGCGGGGTGGACGCCGGCCACCAGGCGGTCCAGGACCTGCTGCCGAAGGGCTACGACCCGTACCACGGCATGAGCAAGGACGACTGGAACAAGGAGATAACCAAGCCGGACGGCAGCCTCGACTGGGCGGACGAGAACAAGTACCCCGAGGGCTTCTCCAGTCCGACCGACCGTCAGCCGGTGACGCTGCAGCCCGGCGAGACCATAGACCGGTTCGGCGGCCCGACCGGCAAGTTCACCTCCCCGCCGAACACGCCGTACCCGCAACGCGCGCTGCCGCCGTACAACCTCGAGGGCCAGTACCACCAGTACGAGGTCGTCAAGCCCTTGCCGGTATGGCAGGGTGGAATCGCCCCGCAGATGGGCGAACCGGGCGGCGGCGTCCAGCACTACCTGCCGTTCTCGGTCCAGACCCTGGTCGACGGCGGCTACCTGAAGGAGAAGAAGCTGTGAACCTCGGGGAGTTGGAGTTGATCCTGCGCGGCCTCGGGGTGCCCGAGGAGATGGTGGGTCTCGGCACGCGCAAGGACGACAGCTACTGCTTGGCCGGCAACCCGGACAACGGATTCCGTGTCTTCTGGTACGAGCGCGGTAACGAGTTGGATCTGGCCGTGTACCAGAGCGAGGCAGCGGCCTGCTATGGGCTCCTCGGCATGCTCGGCGAACGCCTGCAGGGGCCGCAGCCGGTCGCGCAGGGGACTGGAGTGGCAGCCGCCGTGGGCGGCGCCGGCAGCGCTGATCCGGCTGTGCGGAGCCTGCTGCCGCAGGACGCGCCGCCGCCGTCCGAGCTGGAATATGACACGAATTGGCCGCCGGCGGACCTGTTTCCCGAGGGCTTCGCCACGCCGGAGGGCCGCGATCCGATCTCGTTGCCCGCAGGCGCGATTCTCGACAGTTTCGGCAGCACGTTCACCCGTTTCCTCTACGACGCGGGCACGCCGTTCGCCGAGCGTTCGCTGCCTGCCGGCTACGCCGATGCGGGCTACCGGCGGTGGCTGGTGAGCAAGCCGACGCCGGTCTGGGCCGGTCCGGTCGTCCCCTGGTTCGGCCAGGTCGGCGGAGCGACGCAGTACTACGCGCTGATGCCGCTGATCGACTTGCAGGGAGCGGGTTTCGTGGTAGAGGCGCCGATGCCGGGGAGCGAGTCATGACCACAGGCTGGGATCCGTTCGACCAGAGCGCGTTGGCCATGCTGGAGCGCTTCACCCACGTTTCCGTGCCTGAGTCGCTGGTCTGCGAAGGCGGGCTGCGCGAGCAGGCCTGGTGTCTCGTGCAGGCGGACGACGGCTGGTGGGACGTCTTCTACTACGAGCACGGCGGGCGAGGCGAGGATCTGGGCCGCGCCGATTCACGGCTCGGTGCGTTCAGATTGCTCAGCGGCCGGCTGCTGTATTCGGACATTCTGAACCGAGAGGCCTGATACGGATGAATGTCACCCTCACCCGGGACAGCATCAACATGGGCGACGACGGGGACGCGCCCCACTTCGCGGACGTGGACGTGCCGAACGACGCCACGTGGGGGCAGCTGCTCGAGGCCGTCAACGCCACCCGGTACCACCACATCAGCGCCGGAAGCCAGACGGTGTGGAAGGTGGAGATGGGCCTGACGTCGCCCAAACCGATCGGCGCCGTCGTCCGCTACGACGAACTCTGCTACGTGATCGCGCCGGAGACTCCGGTGACAGAGCTGTTCCCGGACGGCCGGGAATGGCTCCACTTCCTCCACGTCAGCGGCGAGCCCAGTGCGATCCGGGATGAGCTGCTTGCCGGAGAAAGCGACTGAATTCTGGCAATATGCCAGGCGGTTCGGCCTTCCCAAGCTCCCGGGTCGCGATAGATACTGGCCAGTAGCATCCGTGACCCGCACCCGGGCTCAGGCCGTGCCCGCGCTCGTCGAGTGCGTGACCGGCCCAAGCAGGGGCGGGAGCATCGACAAGGGAGCCGATCGAATGGCACGCCTCGCCCAGACCGAGGGCCTTACCGACATCCAGCAGGAGATCCTCGCCACCGTCCACACCTTCGTGGAGCGCGAGATCATCCCGGTGGCCAACGAACTCGAGCACGCCGACGAGTATCCGACTGAGATCGTCAAGGGGATGACCGAACTCGGCCTGTTCGGCCTGATGATCCCGGAGGAGTTCGGCGGGCTCGGCGAGTCGCTGCTCACCTACGCCCTGGTGGTCGAGGAGATAGCGCGCGGCTGGATGTCCGTCTCCGGCATCCTCAACACCCACTTCATCGTCGCGTACATGCTCAAGCAGCACGGCACGCCGGAGCAGCAGTCCTACTTCCTGCCGAAGATGGCCGAGGGCGAGATCCGCGCCGCCTTCTCCATGTCCGAGCCCGCGCTCGGCTCCGACGTGGCCGCGATCACCACCAAGGGCGTCCGGGACGGCGAGGACTACCTGATCACCGGCCAGAAGATGTGGCTGACCAACGGCGGCACCTCCAACCTGGTCGCCGTGCTGGCCAAGACCGACGAGGGCGGGGACACCCCGTACAAGAACCTGACCACCTTCCTGGTCGAGAAGGAGCCGGGCTTCGGCGAGACCCGGCCCGGGCTCACCGTCCCCGGCAAGATCCAGAAGATGGGCTACAAGGGCGTCGACACCACCGAGCTCGTGTTCGACAACGTGCGCATCCCGGCCGACCGAGTGCTCGGCGGCCAGGGCGGCCGCGGCTTCGCGCACATGATGGACGGGGTCGAGGTGGGCCGGGTGAACGTGGCCGCCCGGGCCTGCGGCATCGCGCTGCGGGCCTTCGAGCTCGGCGTCTCCTACGCTCAGCAGCGCTCCACCTTCGGCAAGCCGATCGCCCAGCACCAGGCCATCCAGTTCAAGCTCGCCGAGATGGCCACCAAGGTCGAGGCGGCGCACCAGATGATGGTGCGCGCCGCGCGGGTCAAGGACTCGGGCAAGCGCAACGACCTCGAGGCCGGCATGGCCAAGTACCTCGCCGCCGAGTACTGCAAGGAGGTCGTCGAGGACTCCTTCCGCATCCACGGCGGCTACGGCTACTCGAAGGAGTACGAGATCGAGCGCCTCTACCGGGAGGCCCCGATGCTGCTGATCGGCGAGGGCACGGCCGAGATCCAGAAGATGATCATCGGCCGCCGCATCCTGGAGGAGTACAAGCTGCGCTGAGCGCGCCGGCCCGCTTCGTCTGCCCGATCCCGCTGGTCGCGCTGATTTCGTAGATCGCGCGACTGTCGGATCGTCAGGTTAGCCTGTTGTAGTGACGGCAATGGCGACGGCGGGCGAAGCGGCGCGGGTGCCCGGCCGGCTGATCCAGCTGGCCGGGTCGGCCACGCACGTCGTGGTCGAGCCCGGGCCCGAACACGTGCCGCCGATCGTGTTCAGCTCGGGCCTCGGCGGCGCCTGGTACGACTGGGACCGGGTCGTGCCGCTGCTCGCGGGCGCGGCGCCGATACTGCGCTTCGACCGGCCCGGGCTCGGCTGGTCCGAGCCCGCCGCGGTGCCGCCCACGCTCGCCGGCGAGGCCGAGCGGATCAGAGCGCTGCTCGAGACGCCCGGGGTGCTCGCGCCGGACGCCCCCGCCGCGGGCCGGGCGGTGCTGGTCGGCTTCTCGTTGGCCGGCTTCCACGTCGAGGCCTTCGCCCGGCTGCATCCCGAACTGACCGCCGGAGTGGTGCTGGTCGACGCCTCGGCGGAGCCGGACCCGCCCGCGCCGGAGCCGCCCGGGCTCGCCGAACGCCGGGTCGCCCTGTGGCGCTCCGCCGGCGAACTGGCCGCGCGAACCGGCCTGGCCGGGATCGCCACCCCGTACGCGCGGGCCCTGGCGATACGGTTCGCCCGGGCCGGCGGATCAGACCTCGCCGACCGCGCCGAGGTGGCCGCCACCGGCGCCTCCGGCAGGCTGCTGACGGCCGCGGTGCTGGAGAACGCGACGTATTACGCACTCGCGGCGCAGTTGCTCGAATTGCGCTGCGAGAAACCGTTCCCGCAGGACGCGCCGCTCCATGTGCTCGCCGCCTTCGGCTCCACGCCACTGCTGCGCGCGCTGCCCTTCGCCGCCCGACAGGCGCAACGGCGCCACTCGACCTGGCTCGCCCGGCAACTGCAGTTGGCGGAAATGTCCTTGCATGGCAAGCTGATCGAACTCAACGACAGTGCCCACTTCGTGCCCTACGATCGTCCGGACGCCGTCGCCGATGCCGTACGCGAGATCCTCACCGAGCTCGTCTAGACTCGCTCCGCCCGATAGGCTCCGCGGACCACCTGACGCGAACGGCGCCGATGCGGCAGGATGGGTGCGGCAAACCACCGTTCGCCGCAAACGCCGGGCGTCCCCGATACGTGAGCGCAGCTATTACAGGGAGGGCCAGAAGACTCCGATGGCAACGTACTACGTGATCGCCCGCATGGACGGTACCCGTCAGATCGGACCGGACCGGCAGGTCGTGGACGTCGCGGCGGCGCTCGAGCGGGGCATCACCCAGTTCGTGGTGCAGCCGGCCGCGGACACGGACGAGGTCGGGGACGGGGACGGGGACGAGCAGGCGAAGCCCGCCGCCGAGCCCTACGGCTTGCTGCTGCACCCCGAGCCCGCGCAGACCGGCCTCGGCATCGCCGACGACATGACCCTGACCCTCGGCGTGGACGGGGCCTTCCGGCTCTTCCAGCTCCAGGCGGTGCCCGCGCCTGAGCACTACACCCCGGCCTCCTCGGTCGGCGCCGAGGCGATCTTCACCCGCGAGTTCCTGGCCACCGCCGAGGTGCCGGCCTGGTGGGCCTACGGGCCGAACGGACGCCGCGTGCTCGGCCTGCTCTACGCGCTCTCCGGCCTCAAGCGGGACCAGCTCGACCAGATCGGCCGCCGGATCGACGCCGCGGGGCTGAACTTCGCCAGGGACAAGTTCGACGGCCTCGGCGCCGCCGACCAGGCGATCGCCGCCTCAGGCCGCTCCGGCGCCGCCCGGCTGGCCCGCGGCTACGCGCGCGCGGCCACCTACGGCACCTGGGAGAAGGACTCCACGCTCAGCCACGCCGCCTCCGCGGCCGGGGACGTCGCCTACGTGCTCACCGTCGGCGACCTGCTCGAGGAGGACATGCTCGACCGGCTCTCGCACTGGCTGGAGCCGGAGATCCCGGAGATCGGCTTCGGCGGCGAGGACGAGGAATACCCCAAGCCGGGGCAGCCGGAGCACGAGGAGCACGAGGAGCACGAGGAATAGGGCGCCGAAGCAGCGGCGAGGGCAGGTGAGTGAAGGCACCTACCGATCGGTAACAACTTCGGGCAGGATGGGCGGCACAACCGTCCAACCCTTCAGGAGCTGACCCCCATGCAGTTCGGCCGCTACTTCGAAGAGTTCGAAATCGGCGCGGTGTACAAGCACTGGCCCGGTAAGACCGTCACCGAGTATGACGATCATCTCTTCTGCCTGCTCACCATGAACCACCACCCGCTGCACCTCGACGCGCACTACGCCGAGACGAGCACCGAGTTCAAGAAGAACGTCGTGGTGGGCAACTACATCTACTCCTTGTTGCTCGGGATGTCGGTGCCCGACGTGTCCGGGAAGGCCATCGCGAACCTCGAGGTCGAATCCCTGCGCCACATCGCCCCGACCTTCCACGGCGACACGATCTACGGTGAGACCACGGTGCTGGACAAGACCGAGTCGCGCTCGAAGCCGGACCGCGGCGTGGTCTACGTCGAGACCCGCGGTCTCAACCAGGACGGCACCGTGGTGTGCGTCTTCCGGCGCAAGGTGATGGTGCCGAAGAAGCCGGCCGAGCCGGCCGAGACGGGCACCGCGGGCGAATAAGGGCGTTTTAGCAGAGCCGCGACCCCCTCCGGGTGACGAACGCTTGACGGGAGGCACCCGGACGGGAGACCGTTCGTACCATGAAGGGCGAGCCCAGTTGCCCGCGGTGCGGGAACCGCGTACATGCTCCCGGAGACCCCTCGGCGCACTTGCCGGTGGTCCCGGCATCCTTGGTAGGCGAGGTGCCGGACACCGTCCCCGAGAACCTCGCGTCGCTACCGGTGTCCGCGCTGCCGCTGGGCTCCGACAGCGCGGTCGACCTGTGGCACTGCGAGCTGCACGGCGCCGTCCACCCGGTGCAGCCGGTGCTCTCGCCCGACTCGGAGACGCTCGGCGACGTGGCGGCGCACTCGCAGGTGCCGCTCTGGCTGCCCTGGCCGCTGCCCGGCCACTGGCGCTTCAGCGGCGTCGCGTACGCCGGAGACCGGATCGACGGCGCGCGGGCGACGGTGGTCGCGGCCAGCGGCCCCTCGCCCTTCGGCGGGGAGGGCGATCTGCTGCTGATCGCCGAGGAGATGGGCATCGGCATCGGCGCCCGCTTCGCCGGGCTGCCGGGACCAGACCCCGGCCCGATCTTCGAGGACACCGCCGCGCACGCCAAGGTCTACGCGGCCGGCCGGCCGACCCCGATGTGGGCGGTGCCCGGCACCGGCGACCGTGCGGTGTTCGTCGGCGAGGCGCGCGGAATGTGGCTGTGGCTGGTGCTCTGGCCGGCCATCGCGGGCACCCTGCTCTACGACGAGGTCGTGCTCACCGACCTGCGCGACGCCGCCGCCGAGATCCCGCACCTGCCGCTCGGCACGCTCTGCCCGCGCTTCTTCGGCTGAGCCGGCCGCCCGGGCGTTGCCCGGTCGGCCCAGCCTGTTCGCCGGTCCGAGGTGAGACGCGCCCTGACGCCCTGTAGCCTGGGCGAATGCGGATCGATCTGCACACCCACAGCAGCTGCTCGGACGGCACAGACACCCCGTCCGAACTCGTCGCCAACGCCGTCGCGGCGAAGCTCGAGGTGATCGCGCTGACCGATCACGACACCACCGCCGGCTGGGACGCCGCGGCCTCGGCCGGCGAGCGCTACGGGGTACGCGTCGTGCCCGGCGCCGAGATCTCCTGCCGCTTCGGCGGCCAGGGCGGCATCCAGGTGCACCTGCTCTCCTACGGCTTCGACCGCGGCGCGCCGGAGTTCGCCGCGGAACGCGCCCTGCTGCGCGACGACCGGGAGCACCGGGCCGAGCTGATCACCGAACGCTGCCGTGAGCTCGGCGCGCCGATCACCTGGGAGCAGGTCAGGCGGATCGCGGGCGGCGCGGCGATCGGCCGTCCGCACGTGGCCAGCGCGCTGGTCGAGGCCGGCGTGGTGCCGAGCGTGGACGCGGCCTTCTCCAGCCTCTGGCTCGCCGACGGCGGCCGCGCCTACGTGGAGAAGTACGCCCTCGACCCGGTGCACGCGATCCGACTGGTGCGCGACGCCGGCGGCAAGACGGTCTTCGCGCACCCGGCGGCGACCAAACGCGGCCGGACCGTCACCGAGGCGCAGATCGCGATGCTCGCCGACGCCGGACTGCACGGCCTCGAGGTGGACCACCCTGACCACGACGAGCCCGCCCGCGAGCGGATGCGGGCCCTGGCAAGGGAACTGAACCTGGTGGCCACCGGCTCGAGCGACTACCACGGCACCCGCAAGACGGTCGTGCTCGGCCAGTGCACCACCGACCCCGAGGCCTTCGCGGCGCTGCTGCCCGACTACGCCTGAGTTTTGCCACGTGCGCTTCTGCCCGACTACGCCTGAGTGTTGCTGCGCATACTGCGTCCTTACGTACACTTGGGCCGTCCAGGCTCGCCTCGAGTTAAGGCCCTCATGTTCAACGCGACGTTGTTCGGCACCAGCTTCATCACCCTGCTGGTCATCATGGACCCGCCGGGGACCGTGCCGATCTTCCTGGCGCTGACCGCGGGCCGCTCCAAGAAGGACCGGCGCCAGCTCGCGTTGCAGGCGGCGGCGGTCTCGATGTGCGTGATCAGCTGCTTCGCCGCATTCGGCCAGCAGATCCTCAAGTACCTCGGCATCACCGTGTCCGCGCTGGAGGGCTCGGGCGGCCTGCTGCTGCTCCTGGTCGCCCTCGAACTGCTTACCGGCAAGGCGGACGAGCCCGCCGAGAACGCCGACGTCAACGTCGCGCTGGTGCCGCTCGGCACGCCGCTGCTGGCCGGGCCCGGCGCCATCGTCGCGGTGATCCTGTTCGTGCAGCAGATCCACGGCGCCAAGGACTTCCTCGCGGTGGCGGCCGCGATCGTGGCCGTGCACGTGATCATCTGGCTGACGATGCGTTACTCGGTGTACATCATCAGGGTGATCAAGGACTCCGGCGTCACGCTGGTCACCAGGATCGCCGGTCTGCTGCTGGCCGCCATCGCGGTGCAGATGGTCGCCGACGCCGTGCATTCCTACCTGCTGGCCTGGCACATCGGCTGAAGTCGGCGGGTGGCGCCTAGCCGCTCACTGGCCTTGATCCGGCGCGGCGCCTAGGATTCCCGGCATGGTGAAGGATGAGACGGCGGACGAGCGCCCGGCCGAGCTGGACCTGCGCGCCTCCGACATCGACCGTGAGCGGGTGGCCGAGCAGCTGCGCGGCGCGGCCGGTCTCGGGCGGATCAGCCTGGACGAGCTCGAGGAGCGCCTCGACGCCGTCTACCAGGCCAAGACCTACCGCGAGCTCGCCCCGATCACCCGCGACCTGCCGATCGAGGACGGATCGCCGCGGATCCCCGCGCCGGTGGGGCGACTGACCGGCGCCCTCGTCGTCGGCGAGCAGCCGGGCACCCGAAGCACGGCCATCGCGATCATGTCGGGCGCCAACCGCGGCGGCCACTGGATCGTGCCGAAGCGCTTCCGCGTGTTCGCGTTCTGGGGCGGCTCGGTGATCGACCTGCGCGACGCGAGGTTCGAGGACGGCAGAACGGTCATCACGGCCGCCGCGATCATGGGCGGTGTGCAGATCCTCGCCCCCGAGGGCGTCCACGTCCGGGTCACCGGCCTCGGCATCATGGGCGGCTTCACCGAGGGCAACATGCCGGACGGCCGGATGTCGGACGCACCGGCGCCAGTGGTCGAAGTCAAGGGTCTGGCTTTCTGGGGCGGGGTGCACGTCAAGCACGTCAAGCGCAAGAGCAAGAACGAGAAGCAGCCGGAGATCGAAGCCTGATGAGCAACCTGGTGATTCGCCGCGCCCACACCGAGGACGTCCCGGCGATCGTCGCCCTGCTCGCCGACGACGTGCTCGGCGCCGTGCGCGAAACGCCGGACGACCTCGCCCCGTACCAGGCCGCGTTCAAGCTCATCGACGTCGATCCGAATCAGCACCTGGTCGTCGCCGAGCGCGAGGGGACAGTCGTCGGTTGCCTGCAGCTGACGGTCGTCCACAGCCTCAGCCGCCGTGCCGCGACCCGCGCGATCATCGAGGCCGTACGCGTGAGCTCCACCGAGCGCGGCAGCGGACTCGGCACCACGATGATCCAGTGGGCGATCGACGAGAGCCGCCGGCTCGGCGTCGCCCTGGTGCAGCTGACCTCCGACCGGAGCCGCACGGACGCCCACCGCTTCTACGAGCGGCTCGGCTTCGAGGCGACGCACCTGGGCTTCAAGCTGCAGCTCTGAGGGTCGAGAAATTCGCTCGCGGCGAAGCCCCGGTTCGGTTACCTTGCGCTGAGTATGGAATTCAGAAAACTGATGAGGTGCCCACGATGAGCACCGAAACCGAAGTACGTACCTCGAAGTTCCTGGCACTCGTGCTGCGTCACGACCCGGGCCGGATCGGCATCGAGCTCGATCCGGCTGGCTGGGTGGATGTGCAAACCCTGCTGGCTGCGCTCAAGGAGCATGGACGAAGGCTGAGTAGGGACCAACTCGACCAGGTGGTCGCGCAGAACGACAAGAAGCGTTACGAGTACGACGAATCAGGGACGCGGATCCGAGCGAGCCAAGGCCACAGCGTCCCGGTCGACCTCGGCTATGAGCCGGCCGAACCGCCGCCGACGCTCTACCACGGGACGGCCACGCGTACGCTCGAAGCGATCTTCAAAGAGGGCCTCAAGGCCGGCAAGCGTCACCATGTTCACCTCTCGGCTGAAGAGCAGACGGCGACGAAGGTGGGCGCGCGTCACGGCAAGCCCGCGGTGCTGGTCGTGGACGCCGAGCGGATGCGGGCGGACGGGCTCGTGTTCTTCCGCAGCACCAACGGAGTCTGGCTGACTGAACACGTAGCACCGGAGTACCTGACGTTTTCTGTCGGCGCTTCCGCCTAG
>Ga0073928_10001793_pt1 | contig 39891 bp, 40 predicted proteins | sample PaiPotPPA55metaG_FD_76969 | JGI IMG/M metagenome (GOLD analysis project Ga0073928, IMG submission 76969) | Iron sulfur acid spring bacterial and archeal communities from Banff, Canada, to study Microbial Dark Matter (Phase II) - Paint Pots PPA... ... | reverse complement strand
AGTAGCGGCAGCAGCGGACAGAAGCGCCAGGGAAAACAGGAAAGATGAGGAGCGTTGCATCGTAAAAACCTCTACTGAGTTAGATGCGTTTTTGGTGGAAATGTTTCGGTCAAGGGGATTGCGGGAACCCCATGGAGCGCTGGTATTTGTCATTTGTTTGTCTCTCGCCCATTCGTCCGAGCCATCGACCGGGTACCGCATCTTCGCGACAGCTTTATGCGACCAAGGTGGAGCACCCGGCTATACTCATCCCGGTTAGTCTCAAGCCATTCAATGTCTCACCCTGAAGGAGCACGATATGTCCTATCGCGGTATTGCTGTGGCCTTGTTCGCCTGCCTGAGTGTGGCGGGCATAATGCAGGCCCAAACCCCTGCCCCCTCTGCACCGGCGCGCCTCGACTGTGCTGCGATCTCCACCCCGGATCAGAAAAAAGACGAAGACACCATTCAGCGCATCGAACAGGGCTGGTTGACCGCGGAATATCGTGGCAATCCGCAGTTTCTCGAGTGTCTGCTGGAACCCGATTACCGGACCTCCAGCCGGAACGGGAAGATCCGTACGCGCGAAGACGTAATCGGCCGTGTCTCGCCAACCCCAGACTTGACGCGCGAAGTCCCTAAGCTGGAGACGATCGTCTTTGTGCATGGCGATGTCGCATCGGCGCATTCCATCATGCACACGACAGACAAGGCCGGCAACCCGAAGGAGGTTCACTTCGTCGACTCGTACATCTTCCACGACGGCCGCTGGCACGCCTTCAGCGGCGCAGACCTGTAACGGCGACGTTTCCGGACATCAATCACCTGACTTTTCACCCCTAACTGTGTCATCACGACCCCGAGCTCAGTCGAAGGGCCAACGCCGGGTGCCCCATCCTCGGCGCGCGTTCTTTGCGCGACAGGGTGGGGTATCGCCCGTGAGGGCGACCGCCTTCAGCTCGTAGTGGCGACGGTAACCAGATACCAGCAGCAAGTCCTCTGTAAGTTCCACCACCGGAGGCTAATCCAGAACCCACCTCGTCTCTGCAACAAAGCAATGCGCCCCTCAAGAGACCTTGCCCGGCACAACAGAAAGAGCACCCAATGAAAGCTCGCGCAGCAACATCAATCCTTTCAGGCCTCATCTTTTTAGCCCTGGCACTCCCACAGGCCAAAGCGCAACAGACTGCGCAGGACTTTCCCGCCGCCATTGCTGCCTGCGGCCCCGCAAAGTTGGACTTTGACGTAAAGGCCGACAAGTACGTCGCGCCCGCACCGCAGGTTCCTACCGGCAAGGTCCTGGTGTACCTGTTTGAAAACATTACGAAGGTTCGCATGAACGGTGTGCTGGTGAGAGTGGGCGTGGATGGCAAGTGGATAGGGGCGATGCAGAGCGAAACCTACCTGACCTTTCTGGTCGATCCCGGCGTACACCATCTCTGTGTGCGGGCTCAGGGAAGCTGGTTGGCTCTGGCGGAAGATGGAATCGCACTGCACCGGCTGAACGCCCAGCCAGGCAAGACATATTACTTCCGCACCCGTATCTCCCAGCCGGAAGGATCAACCACGACTCTGCTGGACGCAGTGGACGACGACCAGGCCCAACTCCTGCTCCAGACCTCAGCCCACGCCACCTCACACCCGAAGTAAGAGGTGTTGTAGGGGTTGTGGACGCGAGCTAATCTGCTGTTGCTCGCCGCCTACTGTCCCTCCAACAAACGGCTCGGGGATGAGCACAGAGGCTGAATAGCCGCACCCCGCAAGTGTTTCTCGGCCCCATCACCCCATCCCCCTAACGTTGTCATCTCGACCGGAGGCGCGCTCTTGCGCCGCAGTGGAGAGACCCCTGCATTTCGCGATGCTGGTACCGACACGATTGCCAGCATCAGGTTTCACCACCCTGTACCTGTATTAGTTGCAGTAGGCAGCGTATCGCGGCGTTATCATAAGAATGCGCCAACCGGGAGGGGCATTGCATGGGAGAACTGAATCGCATCACGCAAAACCCCGTTGTCATGGGCGGCAAAGCCTGCATCCGCGGAATGCGTGTGACGGTCGGAATGATTGTTGGACAGATTGGCTCCGGCACCAGTATTGAGGAGCTTCTTGCCGACTACCCCTATCTGGAGCGGGAAGACGTCCTTCAGGCTCTCCGCTATGCCGCGTGGCGAATGGAAGAGCGCGAGGTCATGCTGGCGTAAGTATGAAGCTACTGGTGGATATGAATCTATCGCCACGGTGGGCAAGCACTTTAGCAGACGCTGGTTTCGAAGCTGTTCATTGGTCGCAACTTGGAATGGCCAATGCTCCCGATCACGAGATCATGGCATTCGCCCGGGACAACGGCTACGTTGTGTTCACGAATGATCTGGACTTCAGTACTCTGCTTGCCGCTACCAATGACGAGAAGCCAAGTGTTGTGCAGGTTCGCGCTGAAAATCTCAGGCCGGAAGCGATCGGCAAAGAAGTCATAGCCGCTCTACAGCAAATGAAGACTGAACTGAATGAGGGTGCGCTGGTTACCGTCGATCCGAAGAGGACGCGTCTGCGAGTATTGCCTTTGCGGTCGCGCTCGCAATGACGTCTGGGCGGGAGTGATCGGGTCTCGCCCGCTGCCCAGAACTCAGAATAGCGATGCGGAGCACGCGTCTGATGTGCTGTTGACCGCCACCACTGTCCCTCCAACGACGATCGGGGGGATGAGCAAAGAGGCAGAACAGCCGTACACCGCAAGCGCTTCCGGGCCACATCACCCCATCACCCTAACGTTGTCATCTCGACCGAAGGCGCGCTTTTGCGCCGCAGTGGAGAGACCCCTGTATTTCGCGATGCTGGTACCGGCACGATTGCCAGCAGTAGCAACCCACAGAGGTGGAGCACTGATACCCGCTCTAAACGCACCTTGCCAAGCTCTGTTTAGAGCTATACCTTCATCATCAATCTACTTTTCTGCAGAACTCAAAATTCAGGAGAGAAAAATGGCAACGAGAAAAAAGGCAAAAGCTCCGTCAAAAAAGGGCGCTCAGCCACATACTGAGCCATTATTCCCATATACGAATAAGCCGGGATCGCTGAGGAAATTTCTTCAGTTGGTTCCCCAGAAGCCAAAGCCTCAAAAAATTGAGAAGACGCTGATGCAGTCTTGGGGATTTAAGGATACCAACGACATGAGCATCATACGTGTGCTCCGTTCCATTGGATTACTCAATAGCACCAATGAGCCGACTGATCTCTACACCGCTTTCATGAACCTCAATGGTGGTGCAGCAGCGCTTGCGAAACCGGTTAGAGATATCTATGCGCCGCTGTTCACGGCAAGTCATACCCCGTATAAAGAATCAGCAGAAACTCTTCGAAACCTCTTCAATATTCATTCTGGAGGTAGTCCCGCTACGCTTGACTTTCAGGTTCAGACCTTTAAAGCTCTTGCAGAAAGCACGACGTTTGAAGGGCTTGCAGCAGTAGTTGCGCCAAGTGACACCACCGCTGCTGCGACGATTGCGACTGTCGATCTTTCCAGCGGGCGACAGCATGGTCCATCAGTGCATATTGATCTCCATATACATCTCCCGGAAAACAAATCACGGCGAGACTATGAAGCAATCATTGAAGATATTGGGCGCTATATATATGGTCGTCAATCCGAAGGCTCCTATGACGAGTGAAAAACTTCCACAAATCCTCGATCAGCTAATCAAAGTGCGTGACGGATTAGCAACTGCAAAGGCAACCACTCCAAAACTGGAAAGTCCTATAGCTCGTGTCCTGGCGGCCTTGGATTCGTTCGGAGAGTGCGTCAGGTATCTGAATACACGCCGAAGCAAGGGGGCTATTCTGCAGTTTTCCTCTGAAGCGGATGTCCAAGACACAATCTATTTGATGTTACGACCTTGGATACTCGACCTTACACCAGAAAACCCAAATGAAAAGGTTGCCAACACCTATTCAATCAAAGACTTCTCTTCAAGAGCTAATCGTTTTGTAATAGAAGCTAAGTTTGTCAGAAGTAAAGAACACGGTAAATCCATCGTAGGTGAGTTAAATGATGACATTGAGACCTACCGCTATCACCCACATTGTGACGACTTAGTATTTTTCATTTATGATCCGGATAATTTTATTCCCGACTCATTAGCTTTGAGTACGCATCTAATGTCATCTCGGATATATGGATCGAAAGCTCTCCGTTGCCACGCAGTGATCAAGCCGTGATACGTGCAGTCGGCCTATGGGTCTCATGAATCCTTTGGATACCTACGCGTGGCTGTTTCATTTTATGACTGGGAGCGACGACGTTTCGCGTTAGATTAACCTTATATCGAGCTAAGTCATATCTCATCCTGAGAGGACAAGGATATGTTGGTTTGAGAAACGACGGGTCATCTCCTAATAAATAGGATCTAAGAATTCTTCATCTTCCACATCCCCTGGTTCGGGATTGACTTTCCCGAACAAATTTTTCGCATCGTCAAGAAACGCGACACCAGCGATCCAAGCGCTCCTGTCAAAATAGGTTCGCTCCTCTCCGGTTTTGCGATCAATCTTTACTCGGGATAATTCTGGATGCTCTTTGGCTGAGGCCCTTATGAACGCCGACCAATCCTTAGGGAGACGTGCAACCGCCTTATCAGCTGCATGAGGATATTCCTCAATAAGTTTCGGGCAGTCGATTGCCAAGGCATACAACCGCAGGTAGATACCACGGCTACGTGTTATTCGAGCATCGCGACCGATCAACTTGGCAAGTCTTGAGTAGCATAGGAATGCGAAATAGAGTCTATCAAGAACGTTGGTATCGCCAATTACTTGTAAGGGATTCTCAACTTTGATAAAAAGTCTCTTTCGTATTGCAAGTTTGAAGTCACCGATCACCGCGAAATAAAGCCTAAAAAAAAGATTACGTTCTACAAGCAAGTCAGGAGATATATAACCCTCATGTATGCCATCTGCAAACTCACCCCTCTTTCGCTCGTATAAAATCCCGTACCTGTCAAAAACAAGCTTTTGAATAACAATATGGTCTTGATCGTTTGAGTTTTTATCCGCTGTTATTACCGGTGTCTGTTGATTGCTTGCAGTTGATATGCGATCTATCAACTGCATCTTCTGCTCCGGGGTTGCTTTGACGTCGTCGCGTTCAGTCAAGGTAATGACCTTGACGAGCACTTCCTTTCCTGCGAAAGGATCGAGGCCGGAATCGCCTATTTCATCGAGAATACGGCTTAATGTATATGCAGTCTGGCCGCCATTGATTATTTGAGGATTTCTTAAGATTAGTTGCGCTTTATTTCGTTGTCCAATCTTTTCATTGATGTTTGTTTCATCCGAGAGCACTGTAATTCCGTTATTGAATAGGGCAAACTCATTTGACGGGTTAGATACAATCGTGTTTCGTATTGCCTCATTAACTTTATGGCCTTCCAACTCCAGATAGCTGCGGGGATTGAATGCAAGAAGCGAATTTTTGTAGCGCCTCATGATTCGTGCAATTTCCGCAGTTGGAACAAAGAGGACTGTAATTTCACAGGCATGATGGTTCGTTGTGACCTCATAGCTGATTTTAGTGCCAGCGTTTTTATTGCTGAGATCAAGGGCAATCTGAAGGTCAACAGCTTTGAAAAAAGTACCGGATATTATCGGAAAGACAAGTTCTAGGTATGAACGTTCGAAGTCAAAAATTTCCGTTGGAAAACCACCAGTTAGCTGCTTTATCTTATCGTTAGGCAAGTTCGGTGCATTCGCCAGAATTACAACTTTATATTTATATCGGCCAATATCATCGATATCCGAGATGGCTTTTTGCAATTTGTGTATTCGAGGGTTATAACGCACGCCCTTCTCATCTGAACCCTCACCATCGAGGATCCTATTGACGTCCATTGCAAGAAGTTCTTGTGCCGTGGCAAGCTTAGTCTCAAAGTTGGCTGCGGTGACACGGTATTTGGATTGTATGAAATAAATAATTCGCGTTTCGGGTTGAATGTAAAAGCCATCTACGCCACCGTCATTCGTGCCATCAGTTAGTAGTTCTTCTCGTTCTGAAAATTCTAATAAACCGAAGCTGACTTTGAGGTAGAGATGGATATACGCACGCGCGCGGGCTTGATTTACAGCCTCAGCGTTCGATAGATTCGGCAAATATGTGGCTTCATAAAGTGAAGCCTTTGACTCTTCGCGGATCTTGTCGAGTACATTGACGAGTATCGAGAATTTGCTCATATCTATCCTCATCTTAGAGTTACAGCGTTAGGTTCGTTCTTCTGGCGTACTGCAGTGAGTCGCTAGCCATTGTTTCTGTTTCTCTAGTAGGCCCAGAGTCCCATATGGAGACCATTCGCAAAAGCAAAGGGCCCGGTTGTATAACCGGGCCCTTTGCTTTTATCTTGCTTACGAGCTTACCGTAACAATGCCTCATTTTCTGTAGGGTTCTTGGAATCTTTCGGAGAGATCCACATAGTAGCCACCTTGTCGTCGTCGAGATCCGGCAACTTGACGCCCATGGTGGCTCGTCCCGCGGCGCGAATAAACTTCGTGTCGATGCGGATGATCTTAAGGAACTGGCTGATTCCCATTTTCTCGATTGTATCGTCCACCAGTTAAAGGCTGGCAATCTTACTGATCTCTGGCGGCGCTTTTGTGTCGATCGCACCCCATCCCACCGCGTGATTGCAGGCAGTAGAAGTCCAAGCAAGAGAAAGGGCGTGAGCCGAAGCTCACGCCCTTTAGAAGCAGATTCCCTGCGGGAATGACAGAAAGAAAAACTAAGGCAACTACTGCAACAGTGCCCCATTCTCCGTAGGACTCTTCGGATCTTCCGGCGGGATAACCATAGCCGCCGCTACCTTATCGTCGGCATCGAGATCCAGCAGCTTGACGCCCATGGTGGCTCGTCCCGCAGCGCGGACGGACTTGGTGTCGATGCGGATGATCTTGCCGAACTGGCTGATCACCATCATCTCCGTCGTGTCGTCCACCAGCCGACTGCCGGCGACCTTACCGATCCTGGGCGGCGCTTTTATGTCGATCGCACCCCATGCCACCGCGTGATTGCACCCGGTAGGAGTCCACATCCCTGCGCTTGCCGTAGCCGTTGTCCGAGACCGAAAGGATTCAGGCGTTCAGTTCGCGTTCGATTTCGGCAATCGTCACGTTGGCGAGCCATTGGTCGCGTTCAGCGGTGTAGTCGCCTGGGCCAGAACGGTTGAGACGAATGAACCGGGCTAGTCCCCCGAGTCCCAGTTCCCGGGCGAGTACGTTGAAGGCGTGGCGTTCGAACTGCTCATCGGTCATCTGTCGAATTTGTTCTACCGGCGTCATGAGCGCACCTTCTTGGGCCAGTGTATTCCTTCACGCAAGAAAAAGGGCGTGAGCCGAAGCTCACACCCTTTAGAAGCAGATGCCCTGCGGGAATGACAGAAAGAAAAACAAAGGCTACTTACTGCAGCAGCGCCCCATTTTCCGTAGGGCTCTTCGGATCTTCCGGCGGGATGACCATAGCCGCAGCCACCTTATCGTCGGCATCGAGATCCAGCAGCTTGACGCCCATGGTGGCTCGTCCCGCTGCGCGGACACTCTTCGTGTCGATGCGGATGATCTTGCCGAACTGGCTGATCACCATCATCTCCGTCGTGTCGTCCACCAGCTGAATGCTGGCGACCTTACCGATCTTGGGTGTGGCCTTCATGTTGATCACGCCCTTGCCCCCGCGCGTCTGCAGACGGTAGGAGTCCACATCCGTGCGCTTGCCGTAGCCGTTATCCGAGACCGAAAGAATCAGGCACGGTGTCAGGCCCAGCTCTTCGTCTAGCTTCAGCAGCTTGGCCGCGGCCTCTTCCGAGATCACCGGTGCGCTCAGCTCGCCGGGCTCAGCCAGTTCCAGAGGCTGTGCCGCAGCGCTCTCGCCTGCCTCGTCCAGCACGGCTTCCACCTTGGCGGTGAGGCCGGTCTGCGCGGCTAGTTCCAGACGTTTCTTGTTGCGCGCCTCGTTGGAGGGCGTAACCGCCGCGCCGATCACATAATCGTCCTTCTTCAGCGTGATGCCGCGGTTGCCGAAGGCCGGACGACCCATCGGGCGCAGATCCTGCTCGTTGAAGCGGATCGCCATGCCGTCGTGCGTGGCGAGGAAGATCACCTGCTGGCCGTCCGTGATGCGAGCCGTGATCAACTCGTCGTCCTTGTCGATGCCGATGGCGATAATGCCGCGTGCCATCACATTCGAGAAGTCCTTGAGCGGTGTCTTCTTCACCGTGCCGTTACGCGTGGCGAAGAGAACGTACTTGGACTCTTCCGTGAGGTCCTTCACCGGCAGAATCGTCACAACCTTCTCGCCCGGCTGCAGATCGACCAGCGAAGCCATCGCCTTACCCTTGCCGGCAGCGCCGACATCGGGAATCTCATAGACCTTCAGCCAGTACACGCGCCCGCTGTTCGTAAAGCAGAGCAGGTAGGCATGCGTCGAGTCGATGATGAGCTGCGCGACGAAGTCCTCCTCGCGCGTCTTCATCCCCAGGCGTCCCGTGCCACCGCGGCGCTGCTGCCTATAGGTGGAGATCGGTGTCCGCTTCAGGTAGCCGGTGTTCGAGACCGTTACCGCAACCTGCTCATCGGCGATCAGGTCTTCGAGCGTGAGCTCGGTCGACTCGTCGAGGATGGTGGTGCGGCGGGCATCGCCGTACTTGTCGCGAATGTCCTCGAGCTCTTTAATAATCACTCGGCGGAGTTTCTTTTCCGACGCGAGAATCGACTCGTACTCCGCGATGTTGTCGCGCACGGTCTTCAACTCATTCAGCAACTCATCGATCGAGAGCTGTGTGAGTCTGTAGAGCTGCAGTTCCAGGATCGCGTCGATCTGGCGGTAGCTCAGGATCAGCGTGCCGGCCGTGTTGTTCGAAAGCTGCGCCGAAACGCTGCCGCCGGCAAGATCGATGGCGTACTTCGCCGGATCCAGCGTGACGCCCTGCAGCTCTGTGCCGCGCAGGTTGATGCGGCGATTGCTGAAGTAGCCGAAGAGGTTCTCACGAGCATCCGCACGGCTGGAAGACTGCCGAATGATGCGGATGACCTGGTCCAGATGGTCCAGCGCAATCTGATAGCCGAGCAGCACATGCTCGCGGTCGCGGGCCTTGTTCAGCAGGAACGCGGTGCGGCGGCGAACGACGTCGATGCGGTGCTCGATGAAGGCCCAGATCGCCTCGTTGAGCGGCAGCTCCTTCGGCTGGCCGTTGTGTACGGCCAGGAAGATCATGCTGAAGCTCTCCTGCATGGAGGTGTGCTTGTACAACTGGTTCAGCACAATCTCCTGCTGCGCGCCGCGCTTGAGCTCGATGACGATACGCATACCGTCGCGATCGCTCTCGTCGCGCACGTCGGAGATGTCGTCGACGATCTTCTCGGTCACCAGTTCGGCGATACGCTTGATCAGGTTTGACTTGTTGACCTGGTACGGAATCTCGGTGCAGATGATCGCCTGGCGTCCGCCGGTGATCTGCTCCATGCCGCACTTGGCGCGCATCATAAAGCGGCCGCGCCCGGTCTTGTAGGTCTGGGTAAGGTTGCCGCGCCCGTAGAGGAAGCCGCCGGTCGGGAAGTCCGGTCCCTTCACGTGCTCCAGCACGATCTCGAGGTCGCTGCGGGTCTCGCCCTTCTCCTTCTGCAGGAGCGCGATGGTCGCGTTCAGGACCTCGGTAAGGTTGTGCGGTGGAATGTTCGTCGCCATGCCGACGGCGATACCTGTGCCGCCGTTGACGATCAAATTCGGGATGCGCGCGGGCAGAACGGTCGGCTCGGAGGTCGATTCGTCGTAGTTCGGAACGAAGTCGACGGTATCGGAGTCGATGTCGGCGAGCATCTCACCGGCCAGCCGCGTCATGCGGCTCTCGGTGTAACGCATCGCGGCGGGTGGGTCGCCGTCGACGGAGCCAAAGTTGCCCTGGCCGTCGATCAGCGGGTATCGCAGGCTGAAGGGCTGGGCCAGGCGCACCATGGTGTCGTAGATGGCGGAGTCGCCGTGAGGGTGATAGTTACCCATCACGTGTCCGACGACCTTGGCCGACTTGGTGTACTTCTTGTTGAACTGCAGCCCCATCTCCTGCATTCCATAGAGGATGCGGCGATGTACGGGTTTAAGCCCGTCACGGACATCGGGCAGCGCGCGCCCGATGATGACCGACATCGAGTAGTCGAGATACGACCGGCGCATCTCCTCCTCGATGTTGATGGAGTTCATGTGCAGGGCGCCGGGGCCGGTAGGCGCGGTGGGACCGTCTCCGCCAGCACCCCCCGCAAGCGGGGGATTGTTGGAGTTTGCGTCCTGCGGAGAAGGTGGGTTTGAGTCGGGTCCGAGAGGCAATTGCGGGTTCTGATCGTCTGGCATGGGCACCTTCTATTATAGCTGCCAAAGGCGCATAAAAGCAGGGGCCAGCAGGGGTTCTGGAAGGTGCCCTAAAACGCTTCGCACCAGTAGTTTGCCGTTGTTTTTCTTGTTGTCATTCCCGCAGGGAATCTGCTGTTTGTTTGTGGGCCCTCAAAATTCGTGCTCTGGTTCCAGGTAACGCACCTCTCACAACCAACCGCATTACCCGCGGGAATTCATATGTCATCGCATCCTCCTCCGTTTACACTCACAATCGATGCAAACACTCACCGAGCTCAACGACCAATTTGGCATTCCGCATGTCCTTGTCTTTGCCGAGGGCAAAGGCGGTCTCCTCTGTGCCCAGATCACAACAGAAACCTGCAGCGCGACGCTCTACCTCCAGGGCGCGCATCTTGCGCACTGGCAGCCCGCCGGGCAGAAGCCGGTGCTGTTTCTCAGCGACCGCTCCAACTTCACTGAGGGCAAGGCGATCCGCGGCGGCGTGCCGGTCATCTTTCCCTGGTTCGGCCAGCGCACCGGCGCACGTACAGACGGCCCCATGCACGGCTTCGCCCGGACGGAGGTCTGGCAGGTCGCGCTCGCGGCCTTCTCGGACAAAGACCTGCACCTGACCCTGACGCTTGGCCCCACTGAGGAGAGCCGCAAGCTCGGCTTCGATCACTTCCGCGTGGCCTACGAGCTGGTGCTCGGCAACACGCTCACGATGCGGATCAGCGTCGTCAACCACGCCGAGACCCCACTGCACTTTGAAGAAGCTCTCCACACCTACTTTGCGGTCGGCGAGCCGGAGCATCTGCGGATCCACGGCCTGGGCCACACCGAGTTTCTGGACAAGACCGACAGCTTCAAACGCAAGACCCAGACCGAAGACGTGCTGACGCTGCACCAGACCACCGACCGGCCCTATCTCAACACCACCGCAACGGTCACGCTGGAGGACCCCGACCTCGGCCGCCGCATCGTGGTGGCCAAGCAGGGATCGAAGACGACAGTGGTGTGGAACCCCTGGTCGCAGGTCGCGGCGACGTTAGCGGACTTTCCGCCCGAAGGCTGGCGCAGCATGACCTGCATCGAGACCGCGAACGCCGCCGACAACGCCCTCACCCTGCAACCGAAGGAAGCGCACACGATGGAGGCAAAGATCTCCATCGAACCCTTCACCGGCAGCGCGACGGAGCGGCTGCAATAAGATCTGTTGGAAGCCATGTCCTTGCTGTTGCTTTTCTAGTTGTCATTCCGAACGCAGAGAGGAACCTGCTTTCTCCCGTTTTTCGCTCGTGCAAGGAAAGACCTGTCCCGTTATAAACAAGATTCAAAGGGGCGTATGAACCAACTCATCCTTGCATCAAGCTCCCCGCGCCGCCGCGAGCTATTGGCCAAGGCCGGCTTCACGTTCGAAGTACGCGCTGCGGACATCGACGAGAGCCTCCACGCAGGCGAGCAGCCCAAAGACTACGTACAGCGTCTGGCGCTCGAAAAGGCGCAGGCTATCGCCGCGTCGAATCCCAATGCGGTTGTGCTCGGCGCGGACACGACCGTCGTCCTGGAAGGCGAAGTCTTGGGCAAGCCCGCGGACCACGCCGACGCCGCACGCATGTTGCGCCTGCTCTCCGGCCGCACGCACCAGGTGTATACGGGGCTCGCCGTAGTGCGCGGAGCCGAGCACCGCATCCACGTGGAGACCACCGACGTCGTCTTCCGCGACCTCACAGACGAAGAGCTAACAACTTACCTCGCCTCAGGCGATGCCATGGACAAGGCCGGAGCCTATGGCATCCAGGGCTACGCCGCCCGCTGGATTCCCCGGATCGAAGGCGACTACTTCAACGTTGTAGGGCTGCCGCTCTCCGCAGTAGTCAGGTTGTTAGGGTAATACCCTTCTGTACGTCTGAGTAAGCCCAAGAAAGCTGTGCAGCCGCCTCCCGTGGACGGAAGACTCGTCGCACCCCGTACCAGCGCGCAAGAGATTGCACGGCTACGCTGGGCGACGACCTGCTCAACAGCAGGTAGTCTTTTCGATACCTCACCGCAAAATTCAGCAGATTGCAACATTCCTTCAGTACGGTAGTCGTTATGCGACTTAGCTTCGTCATACCTGCGTACAACGAAGAAGCCTATCTGCCGGCGTGTCTGGAGTCCATCCTCGACCAGATCAAGGGTCTCGACAGCCTCACCGAGATCATCGTCGTCAACAACGCCAGCACCGATGCCACCCGCGAAGTCGCCCTCCGTTATCCTGGCGTCATCGTCGTCGACGAGCCGCGCAAGGGCCTCACCTTCGCCCGTCAGGCCGGCTTTGCGGCCAGCTCCGGCGAGCTCATCGCCAACGTCGACTCCGACTCGCGGCTCACGCCCGGCTGGGTCGCCAATGTTCTCTCCGCCTTCGACGCCCAGGTTCCAGCCGGCAAGCGCCCGCTGGCCGCCTACTCCGGCCCTATCCTCTACTACGACCTCACGCCACGGCAGCGCATTCTCGTCCACGTCTTCTACCTGACGGCATGGACCACCTATGCAATGAACCGCTACATCCTGCGCGTCGGTTCGATGGTGCAGGGCGGCAACTTCGTCACCTCTCGCTGGGCCCTGGAAGAGATCGGCGGCTTCAATCTTGCGATCAGCTTCTACGGCGAAGATACCGACATTGCGCGCCGCCTGAACGATGTCGGCGAAGTCCGCTTTACCTTCGACCTGAAGATGTTCTCCTCCGCCCGCCGCCTGAAGAAGGAAGGCATGTTGACGATGGCCGCACGCTACTCGATCAACTATCTCTGGACGACCTTCTTCAAGCGCCCCTACACGCACACACATATCGATATCCGCGAACAGCCCGAAGGCTAGGGTGCGGTTCTAGCGTGTGCCAAGGAATTGGGTGCCCCACCCTGCCGCGCAAAGTACGCGCGTCGAGGATGGGGCACCCGCATTGTTGCTGACTGCTGCGGACGGAGTTCTGCTAAACCAGCTCCAGCCCCTGTCGCAGGTCGTTGACTCCTGGGAATGCCAGGCTGAGCGGGGCAGCGACGCCGCGCTTGCCGAACAGCCGCACCAGTTTGATGGCCGTCATGATCGCGGGCGGCGGTGTGCCGCCAACCCAGAGCTGGCTCAACTGCCGCATCTCGCCGTTTTGATCCGGGTGGAAGACACGATCGTCCCACTTCTGCCAGCCGGGGAGAAACTGCGGGAAGTCGGTGACCGCATTTAGCGTGGACTGCACAATGCGCTGCTCCCAACGCTGTTGGTACTGGTCCATGAAGTGGACGTGGCTGCGGCCCTCAACGCGGATCTCTTCGACGAAATCGTTGAAGTTGGTCGCTGTTGTCAGGTTGACGTTTGCGTTCGGCTCCAGCCCGTGGCGATCGCCGCCCGAGATCAGCAGGTATCCGAGCTCGCGGCACAGGCGGCCAACTTCGCGGTTCTCCTGCGCATGGCGCAGCCCGTTCAGCTCCAGGGCGTGGATGCAGTTGCGCACCTCGCTCAGGAACCGCAGCATCTCGCTCACATGCACCGGACCCTTCTTGTGCAGGTCCCACAGTGGGTGGTTGAACACGATCAGGACGTTCGGCTGCTCATGCAGTTCGCGCAGCAGCTCGATCAGCTTGGCGTCGTTCGGAGCTGCGGTATACGCTTCGAAGCGGCTCATCCACTCCGTGCCGGTGCCGCTGGGAAGGTTGTGGATGCCGAGATGAAATACCGTCTGCCCGTAGGGTGCGGACCACTCGACCGACATGGGAATGTGCCGTGACGAGGGCACAGCCCGCAACAGCAGGGTGCCTTCGAGCGTGTCGTGGTCTGTGATCGAGACCAGCGGATACAGTCCAAGCCGCTGAATCTGTTTGGCCTCAAGGTCGTACGCCATGCGCGGCTGTAGCGGCGGACGCCAGTTGGCGCGGTCGAAGTCCAGCTGCACTCCGTAGAGTTCGCGAGCCTTCTTCTCATAGTGCGCCACAACGCGGCCCACTCCGGGCAGCGCCAATCCCATCGCGTGGATAAAACCCAATGTCTCCTCCGAACAGCTCGTATGGCTGTGGAGCGAGACGCCTGTCGTAAAGGCTGTAGTGGCTAGCGGCTGCTTCCAGTTCGTCGAGACTTTTGAATGCGGCTGCATGGTCGCTCCTGGCGGCTATGACATCGTTAGTTCTGCCTAAAGATTGCCAGCTAAATGCGAATGCACCGTAATAAGAGCAATAACAGACGTTCAATTTGGCGAAATATGTGCCGAGTTATGTACCTCTTAGCCCTGTTTCGACAGAAGCAATGCCTCGATGTCTTCAAAAGTCAGCATCTCGTAAGTGGGTACTGCATCGTCCCCCGGCTTCGCTGCTGAACCTGTTTATAAATTCCATATCTATGGAGGAGACTGAAATACTGGGGAGGGGGACACGATGAAGGGTAAGCAGGCAGTTCTCTTTATAGTGCTTTTGGTACTGTTTTTTGTCTGCATCTTCAGTCCCATGTACCTGGCAGACGATCCGGCACAAGGTGCAAACAGTGGCCTGCGCAAGGCGTTGACACCTGTGCTGCAGGAGTATCGGAGTCTGCAGGCTCAGGCCGCGGCGGGCAAACTCAGCGGAAAGACCGACCCGGCACTAGCTACAGCGCGACAGCACCTTAACCAGGCAGAACATTTCGTTCCTGTCTTTGAATCTGAAAATGGAAGGTATGCCAACAACCACGCCAAGGGTGCGCTGGATGCGTACGCAAAGAATGTCGAAGACTTGGCCGAGGCAAAGAAATCGATACAAGGGGCACTTCCTGGCGGCGTCTCTACTTCATCCGAAATAGAACTCACCGAGTCAGCAGACAGAGCTCAACGAGACTTCACCATAGCTTCCAACGCTCTCGCAGGGCCTGCGCACCAGGCCTGGGGTGTCACCCTCCAGGGCATCTTATTTCCCCTGGGTTTGGTCGTTATCTTGCCCAGCATTTTTCTGGTGGCCTTTTGGCCGAGCGCTATGAGAGCCCTGCGTGGTCGGCACATACGGCGAACAGGGGTGCGGATGACGGCTACTGTGATCTCTTCCAGCAAGACGGGGCTGATGGTGAACTATGTGCCGCAATACGAGGCGACTGTCCGCCTGCCAACCGGGAACACTGCAAAAGTCATGCTCCTGGCCTATGCAGGAGCGCCTGAGGGAATGCAGCTAGAGGTGATGGTGGACTCCCGCAACCCCAATAAGGCGGTTGTTGTCTGAATCGAAGAGTATGACAGCAGGCTTATGGGATGAGCTTCAACTCTCCCACATTCCGCTTTCCCGTCGGACAGATATTCAGCAGCGGGCAAGCCTCGCACCTCGGCTCGGAGAACGTACACAGCGTCTGTCCATGCAGCTTCACCAGGGAGTGGTGCTCGTCGAGCATCTCCGCATCCCAGGTCTCGGGCACGAGGCGCATCAGGCGCTCCTCGGTGATCGCTGTATCCGCCCGTGGGACAACACATAGCCTTTGCACCACGCGCAGGTGGTTCGCATCGATCGAGATCGCCCTCCGCCGCAGCGTGCTGAAGTTCACCACTGCCGCAGACACCTGCGGCCCTACACCCTCGAACTGCTCCAGCCACGCGCGAATCTTGTCCGTGCGATAACGCGCAAGAAAGTCCAGCGTCAGCGATCCATAGCGCTCGGTAATGCCCATGAGCGCAGCCTTCAGTCTCGGAGCCTTCACCTCAGGAAACGTAACCACGGCAATCGCGCGCTCCAGCTCGGCGACTGTGGCATCGCGCACCGCCTCCCAGTTGCCGGGCCCGGCGGGGAAGTAGCGCTCCAGATCGCGCATCACCTGGTGCGCGGACGGAGTCTTGGTGCGTGAGCTCAGCAGAGAATAGATGAACTGCGTCAGCGGGTCCCAGGGCTCACGTCGCGCGGGCTGTCCATAGTGTCCCAGCAGCAGACGATGGATATGCGGCAGCCTGTCAGCCTCCTCAGGCGTAAGAGGACGCCGCGGCGGATTCGCCTGCTCGACCGGTTCGTTGAAGAGTTCCGCGTTCATTTGTGTATTTGGATACGACGTTACCACTTCAGCGACCAGCTAACTGAATAGGCTGGCCGTTCTATCTAGAACCTCTTCGAGAATGGGACCCGAAAGTCGCTCGACAAGTCTAGCCTTGCGCGCAAGCAGATCGAGTACACGCGGCTGATCGCAGCGGACGATTCCGGTAGTACGGAGACCGGTGCCTAACAGTGACACCGCAAAGCCTGTTGTTCTGGCGAAGTTGCCGCCAGTCGTAATCGGCAAGATGACAGGCAGTTTCGTAAGCTGGTTGAATCCATCGCTCGACACAATAAGAACAGGCCGTGTGCCCTGTTGTTCATGGCCTTCTGTCGGATCGAGCGAAGCGATATAGATTTCGCCGCGTTTCACAGCAGCTCACGACCTACTGGTTTTGCGTCGAGCCATGCACGATCATCTTCCAATTGATCGGCTATCTCCGCATGCTCTTGCAGTAGTTGCTCCAGGGTATAACGCGAACGGCTACGCGCAAGGAGAAGATGATCTCCTTCGACGGCAAGTCCCACTTTTTCTCCGGCCTCAAGATGCAGACGTTCCTTGAGTTCGTCTGGGATGCTCAGCACAAGAGAATCGCCGCTTTGATGCACTGTGGTCGTATACATGGCAGCCTCACTATCAGTATACAAATCGTACCCCGCATCCAGACCCGTTATTCGTTCCGCGTAACCCCCAGCTGCTGTCCCTCGCTCGTCGCCAGACCCCACGCCATGCGCGGCGTATTGTGCGCGAGACCCACCGAGCCATCCGGTCCCATCAGGATGATGCCGCCATGCCCGCCCAGCCGTTTATAGAGATACGCAATCGCCTCGCTCGCCGCCTGCTGCGGTGTGGCTCCCGCGGCGACGCGGTCCACAGCCCACTTGCCCAGCACCAGCTTCATGATCGGCTCGCCCCAGCCCGTCAGCGACACCGCTGCGCTCTCATTGTCGGCATAGCATCCGCAGCCGATCAGCGAGCTATCGCCCACGCGCCCCGGAGCCTTGGAGAGCGTCCCGCCGGTCGAGGTCCCGGCCGCCAGATTGCCATCCGCATCGATCGCCACCGCGCCCACCGTGTCATGCGAGTGCAGCGTCGGGTCCACCACCTGAAGCTCCTCCGGCAGCGTCCGCACCGCTGCAGTCATCGCATCGGCATCGGCTACAGCATCACCGCTGAACGTCGTGTCCCGCCCGCCCGCAGCCTCGGCACGCTGAAAGGCCATCAGCCGCTCACGCTCGCGCGGGACGATCAGTTCGGTGTTGTCGACCAGCCGCATGCCATGCTGCGTCGCAAACCTCTCCGCACCTGTTCCGACGAAGTACACATGCGGCGACTGGTCCAGCACCAGCCGCGCCGCCTGGATTGGGTTGCGCAGCCGTTCGACACAGGCCACGCCGCCTGTGCGCAGGTTCGCGCCATTCATCAGCAGGGCATCGAGCTGCACTCGGCCGTCGCGCGTCAGAAAGGATCCCCGCCCCGCGTCGAAGGTATCGTCATCTTCCATCACGGTAACGGCGGCTTCCACGGCGTCGACAGAGCTGCCGCCACGGGCCAGTGCATCCCATCCCGCGCGCAGGGCATGGCGAATGCCGTTCTCGTGGGCAGCAACCGCGTCGTCGGGCATCGCCCACGCGCCGCCGTGGATTAAAAGGATAGGAGAGCGTTTCGTCATCGCTCTGTGATTGTATTTGGCTGACGCTCTCGGCGTCCTTGCGGGGCCTCAGCCAGCAATCTTTGGACTAGGCTGTTTTCGTCAGCCATGCCCGCGAAAGACGGCGTCTGCGAGGAGTCCGCTGGGTACGCGGCAGCACAAACCAGATAGCCGCAAAGATGCTTGCGGCAAGGGGGATGCTGATGACAGAGAGATGAAACAGGGTATAGAAATCATCGCGCGTTATGTAGCCTAGCTCCAGGGACGGATTCCCTAGATACGCTAACAACCCGAGGGTCGTCAGGAAGAGCACATTGAGACTCGCTGACAGACCTTGAAAAAGCTTGAAGCTCGAAAGTTGAGAGATCGTTTCTCTGCGTAACAGTAAAAAGACCAGAAATCCTAGCCAGACAAACGTGACTGCTGGACCGATTCCTTGCGCAATCTCCTGGAATGAGGAGTAAGGCCACGCCACCCGATAATCGGGTATTGCGGCAGAGAACCGGCTCGCTGCGAGGAACCTCCACGCGGGATACAAGGCGCTCCATCCTGCGGAGAAGACCAGCGGCAGCGCATAGGGCGTGGCCCCTTGATAGATTCTTTGGTAGGCGCTGATTCCGATGGCCATCAGAACCTCACGCCAGAACCAGATGCTTGACCGGCCTGATTGCAGCTCTTCGAGCAGATCGCCACACAACGCCTCGTGATCGCAGCCAAAGGTCAAGTGCTCCAGGGACCAGATCGCGAGCGCAACCATCGTTCCTGCTTTCATGCGAGTTCCTCCGGCGTTGGGAGTGACTTCCAAAGTTTGCTGAGAACGCTGCGAGTCTCATGAATCGAGCGAAGCCCCTGCTCCGTGAGACGAAAGTACCGCTTAGCCCTGCCACCGCGTTCCGGTGTTGCTTCGCCCAGGCTGGACGCGATCAAGCCTTTGCTCTCCAGCCGGTCCAGTGCGGCATAGACGCTTCCGACCGAAACGCGCCGCCCACGCGAGAGCGACAGTTCCCTGGAGAGAGGAACCCCGTAAGCCTCATCTCCCAAACGAAGAATCGTAAGGAGAATCATCAGCTCAAACTCGCCAAGATAGCTATGCTCTGCCATAAGTTCGTTTATAGCGAAGATATAGGGTAAATGCAATCGAAATCGACAGTTGCTTACGGAACAAGCTCGAAGTGCTGCACAGCGATATGCGCTCCCGCCAGCATCCTCTCCCAGGACGGTTTAATGGCCACGGTGATCTCATCGAACTCTCTTCCGTGAGCGCTGGGCGGAATAGGGAAGTTGAGCGCTTCATCGACCGGGGGACGACCCAGAGTGATGTGCTTGCCTTCGCTCGAAGGAACAACCAGAGTTCCCAGAGACTGCGTGAAAGATCCCTTCCCAGCGGTGTGCGTCAGCAGAACCTCTATCGAGATCTCACCCGCTCGGTCATCCGCATTCTGGATCGCCAGGCGAAGAACTCTGCAGCAAGACAGCTCTATCGGATTTCCCAGATATTGGTGAGCCTCCATCTTCAACGCTTGAAGATCGGTGGAGTGGATATTCACCTTGGTAGGCTCGCCATGAACGACGCGCGCATTGGCTCTGGGGCGGTGATCCGGTGCTTTGAAATACCAGTACGCTCCATCGAAAGGAATGATCGTAGGCTCGGCTCGAACGCTGCTGAAAGACGTTCGGCTGACCGGAGCTGGAGGAACAATCTTTTCTCGGGACTTTGGTGGCAGGATGAGAATGAACCCGGAGTAGCCTCCGTACGTCTGGCTTTTCGCATTGATTTTGGGCAAAGAGGTTAGAGCCTCAACTTGAGGTATCCGTATCCATCGTTTCAATCCTTCCGTCAAAGGACTTGGTCGCAGGAAGGGGATAAGGGCAACTCCCGTCAATAAAAACACCAGCAGTGAGCCGGTAATGAGAGAGCGCCTCGATACCTGAGTCCTGCGCGCGGCTTCCTCGGTGCGAGACTTTATCGGAAGGGCCCACAAGAGCAACACAGCACAGAGAGCGAAGAGCCCTCCAGCCCACAACGAATAGCCAAGCAGCAACGCTATAGCACCCGCCTCTAGGGCGATGGAGGTCAGCGCAGCCGGAAGCACGCTGCGCAGAAGAGACGCCGGCTCTCGCAGCTGGAAGAGGCTCGGTGTGCCTGAATCCGGAGCAGCGGCTTGTTTCTCTACGCTCGACTTCCAGCGCATAAGAAACAAAGCGGCAAAGATCGAGATCAGCGGTGGCACGAACGCCACCCAGATCGAATGTTCCTTGATCAGCAGGACCAGCAGCGGCAGCCACGCTGGAGCCATCCAAAAGCCCAGAATAAGAGGTCGGAACGGAATCTCTATGTGCTCGCGAAACACTCTGCAAATGACCCACACGGCCAAAGCATGGACGGTCGCCGCCAGCAGCACATACAAGAAGGCAGACCCCAGCAGACTTAGCCACGTAAGCGAAGGTCGCGCAGGCAGTGTGCAGAACAGATAAGCGACCGCACCCGTCAGCAATAGGCTCCCAAGCAGCGGGAGCGTAACCGGGGCCAACGTCTGAGAGGTCTCTTCTGCCACGGCTACCTCGCTCCTAAAGGAGAATCACCCGTTGAACTCGACAAGACAGGAGGCGTCTCTCAATATCTTCGTTTATAGCGAAGATATTGTGTGAGCGCAACGGGGAAATGAAGACGAGGTCGTTCTATGTTTTGGGAGGGGCGAGAATCTCGACTTTAGGAAAATACGTTCGATAACGCGCAGCATCACGCGTGAGCAATGCCAGATGTTCAATGGCCGCATGCGCGCCAATATAAAAATCCGGCATAGGAGTGCCTCGCGAGCCACCGTGTCTGCGGTAAGCCAGAAAACACTTACCTGCCAGAAATCCGGCCTCCCATGGAAGAGGTTCCCTTTGATAGAGACTGCTGGGTAGCGCGGCATCCAGCTCTTCGATGGTCGCGTAGCCAATCGACACCTCAGCATAGATGATGGGGTTGATGACCAGCATCGTATGTTCGGCGCACGCTGCAAGCGCCTCTGTAGACCAATCGCCCCATGCTGCATCATTCGTGGAGATGTCCAGAAGAATGTTGCTGTCCACCAGTACGCCGCGACAGTTTCTAAGACGTTCCGGCAAGTTGGACAAAGAACCTGTCATTTTTTCTTCCTGAGAGGGGCATCTTCTCCACGTGTCAGTGCCATGATTTCATCTGTGCTCATGCGGGCACTTGCTGTACCCCGGAGCGCTTCGATCACTCTCTGTCCTCTGCCTGCGCCAGGGGGGCTCTTGGTCTTGCGAATAAGGGCATGGTCTCCGGCCAGCTCGAATTCGACCTCAGTATGGGGCAGAAGACCCAACTGAATACGCACCTCCTGCGGAATGGTCACTTGACCTTTGCTGGTAATCTGCATGGTAATACTCCTACCGGTAAGAGTAAGGGTGAGGGCAGAAAAGTGCAACTAGTCAATGACGCGCTCTACATCTAGCCGCATCCGCTCCCACGGATCACGATCAGTAACTTCTGAGATCAGTAGTTCTGATCCAACTTGTGTAACTACATCTCGTATAGCGTCGGCGATGGCTTCCGGCTTCTGCCGATGCATCATATGGCCTGAGCCTGCTACCAATCTGTACTCCCCGTACCTGGACCGCCCGGCGAGATCAACCTGGAAGCTATGCCATTCATGATTGAGAGCGTCCACCTGCTGCTGAGTCAGGCTGGGAAAGGCCGAGAGTGGAACTTTTTCTGAACGTTCCAGATCGATCAGAGGTATATCCGCGCGCCAGGTAAGCCTCTGATGGTCCGGAAGAAAGCCGTTGTCCCGCAGAAATGCTGGATTGTTCCAGTTCGGGTCTATCTGCGGTGAGATGGCCGCATCGCGCCACTCCATCTCCTCATGAGAGGAGTCAACGAAAACGAGTCCACCGACCTCCTGCGGATACTGCTGCTGATAACGCCGCACCAAAATGCCACCAACTGAAGCTCCCACCAGCACATACGGTTGCTTCAGACCCGCAGCCTGAAAAAGACTGTGCATCTCCGAGACGACCTGATCGATGGAACGGGACTGCGGGGACTCTTGAACGTGATCGCTACGACCAGCCCCGATCGCATCGTAGCTGCACACTCGAATCGAGGAAGGCAATTTCTGTTGCACCAGCGCCCAGGAGTCGGCCGTGCCGAGCCCTCTTCCATTTGCCAGAATCACGATGGGTCCAGCATTCGGATCTCCGGAGCATTCGAGAAACATCTTATGCCCATTCGGAAGTTGAACCAGATCACCTGGTGTTGGGGCGGGCGGAGAGCTTTGTAGGTTAGATCCCTCCTGCGAAAAGGCATGGACAACAGGAGAAGGCCCAACGGAGTAGAAACCGAAAGCAGCACCAACGGCTAAGCCACTACCCAGCACACTAGCGGCGAACAAGCGGCGGAATCGGACTGCATAGCGCGGGTTAGCAAGGGCGATTGTCTCGGCTAGAAAGCCAGACCAAACTCGCGCAATAGCGCCTGGGCCTTCACGCCAGGCATCGCTGAGTTCCTCTCGAAATACCTCACGTACTTCGTCCCCGTATCGAGCGAATAGCTCATCGCTTTGAAATCTGAGAAGACAGTCGAACAAGCAGCAGTGCGCTTGATACAGGCGATTCATCTCTGTTCTCCGATCCCTTAGTACCCGTTCCATGATCTGCGTCTCAACTCTGGTCAATTTGTGTCGGTGCCGCGTCAATGACTCTCGCTATGTAGATTGCTACTCATAAAGTAGCAATCTACATAGCACAAGCCGACGAGGTCAAGAGCAAAAGGCCTGGAGAGTCCCGATCCTGCCCGCCACTTGGAATCGACTCAGCCGCAGCCGGCGAATGCCTGAAAGTCTGCTACTTTTGAGGGTATATAAATTAAATAAATTGAAAAATCATCTTGTTTAATTTAATAAAATTGATTATTGTCGATTTTGTACTAGAGAAACGAGATCGGCAACCATGAGTTCAACGTCCAAACCCGCCTCCGACTGGCAAGACCTGCTCCGCATCGCCCAGGGTAGTCCGCTCCTCATCGAGCGCGTCTCTATCCCGGAGAAGGGAATCGCCGTCGAAGGCCAGTTCACCCTCCCCGAGCTTGCCCGCCTCAGTCTGGAAGACCAGGTCTTCGTCGTCGCCTTCCTCCGCTCTCACGGCTCCATCAAGGAGATGGAGCAGACCTTCGGTGTCAGCTACCCCACCATCAAGGCCCGCCTCAACCGCATCTCCGGCCAATTGCAATTCATTGAAACCAACCCGTCTCCATCCCGCGCGGAAGTGTTGGAGCGGCTCAAGGCCGGCGAGATCACCGCCGATGAAGCTATCCGCGCACTGGAGGCTCTCAAGTGACTCCCAACTTCGCCGTCCTCGGTATTGAAACCCCTACCCGCCAGTTGCCGCGCTTATGGGTCCCGCTCTTCCTGCTCTGGATTCCGGTCGTCCTGCTGTCGCCCATCCTTTTCCTGACGCTGGCTGCCGTCGCCATCGTCACCCGCACCACCGTCTGGCGCTTGATCGCTCTTTGCTGGGGCATCCTCTCTGGATTGCCTGGCACTGATGTGTATGTGCACGCAGATGGCAACCACGTCCTGGTCCGCGTCCTATAACGCCAGGTTTCTCGGGTGTTCCACCTTCGCCGCGTTCTTGTTTTTTGCGGCCAGGGTGGATAGCACGCCCCCCAACGACTAACAGTTTTCCCCGGAGGAACACCATGAACGAAAATCGTCGCCAAATTCTGGAGATGCTCTCAACCGGTAAGATCACCGCTGACGAAGCCGAACGGCTCATCGCCGCCCTCGAGTCCGGCCCCGCCACCACTGTGGGCGAACACATGAGCTCGATCCCCGGCCCCAACGGAGCCGCAGCTGGTACCGTCAAAACCCGCGCCAAATACCTCCGCGTCCTGGTCGAGGCCGACGAGCAGATGACTGGCAGGAAAGGCCCCACCTCGGTGAACGTCCGCGTGCCCATGCAGCTACTCCGCGCCGGCGTGCGCCTGGCCAGTCTCATCCCCGCACAGGCACATAGCCAGCTCGACGAAGCGCTGAACCGCCACGGCGTCCCGCTCACACTCTCCCAGATCAAGCCCGAAAATCTCGAGGAGCTGATAGACCATCTCGAAGACCTGACCGTTGATGTCGACATCCCGAGATGTGGGAACAGCGAAGGTCCGCGTCTTCTGCGAGTAGTCCGTGACTGGAATTCACAGGATGATTCAATCGAGTTCGGAAGAGGAATTGTTAAAAAAGGAGATGAGCTCGCTTCAGGCAAAGATCACAGGCCTGCAACAGCTTATTGTCGAATTGCTCCTGAAGAACCAACAGCTCCGGGAAGCATTAGGAGACAAAAACACCTAACCCAACCGTTTGGCCTCGGGTGCCGAGTTCCGGAGTGGCGCGTTCGATCTCCTTCTCGAACGCGCATGCGGACGGGCTGAAAACCCAACCTATCGTGTTGCCACTGTAATAGATTGTGTCTTCAGCACTCTACTTTCCAGGTCATTCCGCAACTCTAGATCTCCGGTCGCAGCTCAACCTTCTTCGTCGCAATCGTCAGCTTGACACTAGGCAACTTGGGCCCAGGCCACTCTTCGGCATAGGCCTCGACGGTGATCTGCCCCGGCGTCTTGCTCGCCTGCACAATCACCTGCGCCAGTCCGCTGAAGAGACTGCGCTTCGGTTCCTTATCGGACTCATGGCAGTTCGGATCGCCGTTGCCGACACCCAGCAACGCACCGTCTCCCGAGATCTTGAAGCTGATTGTGTTATCTGCAGTCGGCACTACGCGGCCTTCTTTATCGAGCACCTCGACACGCAGCACAGCAATGTCCGCTCCATCCGCATCGATCTCCATCCGATCGGCTGTGAGCTTGATCGTCTCCAGCTTTCCGGTAGTCTCCCGCTTCTCCACCAGAATGACCTTGCCGCCCTTACTGCCTCGGGCCTCGATCACCCCAGGCGCGTACTTCACCTTCCACTCCAGATGCGTCAGAGGCACTACCTTCTGGCTGCCCTGGCTCTGGCCATTGAGAAACAGCTCCACTTCCTCCGCATTCGAATGCACCCAGACCGAGACTGGCTCGCCCAGACGCTCCTCCCAGTTCCAGTGTGGAAACAGATGCAGCACTGGCTCGCTGCCCCACCAGGCCTTGTAGTAGAAGAAGCTGTCCTTCGGGAATCCGCACATATCGACGATACCGAACTGCGAGTTGATCGAAGGCCAGCCGTAGGGCGTTGGTTCGCCACGATAGTCGAAGCCGGTCCACGCGAAGCCGCCGGCCAGCCACTCACGCTCCGCATAGTACTTCCACCACTCCTCGGCCAGCTCCGCCCACGCGGGATGGTTCACATCGTAAGCGCTGACCCAGTTGCGCAGCTTGTCGGTCGAGTAGATGCCGCGTGTCGACACCGCACTCGCAGTCTCCGAGCCGATAGTCAACGCATGAGGATGCGTCTTGCGATACGCATCCGGCGCGGACGGCTCGTTCGGTTTGGACGGCTGGCCCAGGTTGTAGTTGAAGCCCACCACATCCAGCGCATTCACAACGCCTTTTACATATCCGCCATTGTCCGCCGCAGTGCATAGCCGGGTTGGATCCAGCTCATGGCTGCGTCGTACCATCGCCGCAACAACACGCTCACCCTGCTCCGCTGCGTCGCCTTGCAGATGCCACTCTTCGTTGCCCATCGACCACAGGATGATCGAGGGTGAGTTGCGATATCGCTTCACCATCGCCTCGAGCTGCGCCATGCCTTCGTCATTGGAGCTCATCATGCGCGTCTCGCACATCATCATCATGCCCATGTGGTCGCACGCCTCTACCCACTCCGGCGTCGGCATATTGTGCGAGGTGCGAACGGCGTTCGATCCCATCTCCTTCAGCACCGCCAATCGATACCACTGCAGGCGATCCGGCAGCGCTGCGCCTACACCTGCGTGGTCCTGGTGGTTGCACGTTCCCTTGATCTTGACCGACTTGCCGTTGAGAAAAAATCCCTTGTCGGCATCGAAACGTATCGTGCGGACGCCGAAGCTGACCTGCTCTGCATCGGTGGTCTTTCCGTCAGATACCACCGTAACCACCGCCGTATAGAGCGTTGGCGTCTCCAGTGACCATAGCGCGGGTCTGGCGAGTTTTACACTCGCCGTAAAGTTCGCGGAAGCATCTACTGCAATCGTCTGTGCCGCCGCCTCTCCCGTGGCCACGGTCTTCTTCGCTGCATCCAGGATCTTCCACTGAACGCGACATGCCGCAGCCTGCTTGCCCTGGTTCTGCACGACGGTACCCATGTTGAGCATGGCGTTATCGCCCTGCACTTCGCTCCGCACAAAGCTCTCCCACCGGCCCAGATGCAGCGCCTCGGTCTTCGTCAGCCATAGGTGGCGATAGATCCCCGCACCCTCATAGAACCAGCCATCGCCAAAGCTGGCATCCATGCGCACCACGAGAGTGTTCTTGCCGCCATAGATCAGAAAGTCCGAGAGGTCGAAGCTGAACGGCGCATACCCGTTGTCGTTGCGGCCGATAAAGAATCCGTTGAGGAAGACCAGCGCACTGCGAAAGGCGCCATCGAACTCCAGCGAGATCCTGCGTCCAGAATCGTCTTTAGGAATCTCGAACGAGCGCCGGTACCAGCCCACGCTGGTCTCGGGATACCTGCGTCCCAGCGGCTTGTAGCCATGGCCCTGGAGCGCGTCGTCGTCGATAAAGGGCAGTTCGACCGCCCAGTCGTGCGGCAGATTCAGCGACCGCCACTTCGAGTCGTCGAACTTCTCCTTCGCAAAGCCAAAGTCGCCCGACTTCGCAAAGTCCCCCTGATCTGCGCCAAAGCCAAGGTCGTGGGAGGGATCATTGCCATTGCCCTGAAAAAACTTCCACCCAAAATCCAGCAACAGCCGCTCTCGCGGAGCCAAAGCAGCCAGCGATCCCGCAGAAGTCTCAGCCGCGGCAAACAAAGCCTCGGCACGGGCTACAGCAGAGTTGGCAACCAGGGAAGTGGCAGACAGGGCAATTCCTGAACGAAGCAGCTCACGACGAGTAAACACAGGCATTAGGAGTCCTTGACGACAGTGTCTAGCTTAGGAAGCACACACAGCGTTGATTTTTAAGACGATCCATCATCACAAGAAAACGGTTACTCGTAAAGCTCACCTCTTACTCGGCAGGGCAAAAGCATCGTATCTCCCAGCAGATTAGTGGCGGACAGCCAAAAAGCGAACGCAGGGGGCTCAGAGGGAAAACGCAAAGGCCACCACGACACCCTCTGCGACCTTTGCGAAACCTCCGCGTCCTCTGCGCTAAGGCTCTTGCTGTTGCTTGTTTTTGGTGTGAGTTGGTTCAAATTTAGATGCGCTTGCCCTGTATTACTCGGCTCCCGCGATCATCCCCGCCAGCAACGCCGTCCGCTCCACCAGGTGAGCCTTCACCACATGCTCATGCGCGGCATGGGCGCCCGCTCCCACGGCCCCCATCCCGTCCAGCGTCGGCACCCCAAGGGCCGCGGTAAAGTTCCCATCCGACCCGCCTCCGGTCGAGGCCTCGTCCAGCACAAACCCCATCTCGTCCGCGAGCTTCCTGGCCAGACGAAACAGCGCCACCGTCCCCGGCTTGCGCTCCATCGGAGGCCGGTTGATACCGCCCGTTACCGTCAGCTTGCAAGCTTTGTCCGTAACCTTCAACGATCGGAAGAGCCTCTCCACGCGCGCTGCGTCGCTCGCCTTCGCGATTCGCACGTCCACCTCGGCCGAGCATTCTGCCGCAATCACGTTCGACCGCGTTCCCCCAGCGATCACCCCCGCATTCACCGTCAGGCCCTTGTTCAGATCGGTAAATCCGGCTACCGTCTGCACCAGCCGAGCCATCTCCAGCACGGCCGAGTGCCCACGCTCGAAGTCGACGCCACTATGGGCCGCCACGCCCTGCACCTTCAGAGTGTAGTTCCCAATGCCTTTGCGCGCTGTCTTGTAAGCCAGGCCCTGTGCGGGTTCCAACACAAACACCGCGGAACACTCCTGCGCGATCTTTTCGGTGATCGGCCGCGATACCGTGCTGCCCACCTCTTCATCACTATTCAGCAGCAGGGTCACGGGCCTCGCCACCCCAAGCGCGTTTGCTGCTGCAAGTGCCTCCAGGGCCATCACCACCCCGGCCTTCATATCCACGACACCCGGCCCAAAGATCTTGCCTTCAGCTTCACGCCACGGCATCTTCGCCAGCGTTCCCATCGGCCAGACGGTATCCATATGCCCAAGCAGCAAAACCCGCCCACGCTTGCTCTTCGCCGGCCCAAAGCGCAGCTCCAGCACATCGCCAAACTTCTTCTGCCGATGCCGCTTCACCTTGCCGCCCAACTCCTCAACCCAGCCCCCGACCAGCGCCCCCGCACGATCTACGGCAGCCTTGTCCTCACTGGGAGACTCAACCTCAACCAACTCCCGCAACCGCCGAAGCAGCCGCTGCTCCCCGGCCTCCACCACCTTCTGAATGTCCACCATCGTCATAGCTTCTACGCTAACGTGTTCTCACGTAGTTCTGGTGTTCAAACTTTCATTGTAGTAACATATCTACATTGATAAGGAATTCGGGGAGGTGCAAGTTTATGTCGATTACAACCTTTTCCAGCCGTCAGTTCAATCAGGATGCCAGCAAGGCCAAAAAAGCTGCGGAGGCCGGTCCCGTCTTTATTACGGATAGGGGGAAGCCCGCGCACGTGCTGTTGACGTACGCCGCCTACAAAAAAATCAGCAGTGAACATACGAAGATCGCCGATCTGCTGGCCATGCCTGGTGTCGAAGACATCGACTTCGATATCCCGCAACCGCAAGACCTCGCGCAAGCGGCGGACCTCTCCTGATGTTCCTGCTGGATACGAATGTCGTCTCCGAGCTACGGAAGGTTCGCTCCGGGAAAGCCGACCGTCACGTTGCAGCCTGGGCTAACAGCGTGGATGCCGACGATCTGTACCTATCGGCAATCACCGTTCAGGAGCTGGAGATAGGTGTTCTCCTGGTCGAACGGCGCGATTTTTCGCAGGGAGCGATGCTTCGAGCATGGCTCAACAGCTATGTGCTGCCGGCCTTTACCGACCGCATCCTTCCTGTCGATACCGTTGTCGCCCAATGCAGTGCGCGGCTCCATGTCCCAGATCCCCGGCCAATTCGAGATGGGCTTATAGCCGCGACGGCGCTCGTCCATGGCATGACTGTCGTAACGCGTAATCTTGTCGACTTTCAGTCAACCGGTGTGCCAACCCTCAATCCATGGGACGTACCAAATCCCTCAACTGTGTCCAAATAGACACATTCCAATCCCGCCCCTCCGTTGTAGCCTGTGTCTTTGCTGCAACATTCAGGGAAAAGCGCACCTGCCCAACGACGCCAAATTCGAGCAAACGATCCACAGCCCGCTGGACTTCAGCGGCATCGGTTTACACTCCGGCGCGGACGTCACCATGCGGCTCGTTCCCGCACCCGCCGGCTCCGGCATCGTCTTCCGCCGCACCGACCTCGACAACTTTGAGATTCCCGCCACCGGCCGCAACGTCGCCAAGGTCAGTTACGCAACCTCGCTGATGCGCCAGGGCGTGCTGATCTCTACCACCGAGCACCTGCTCTCGGCGCTGATCGGCCTCGGCGTCGACAACGTCATCGTCGAAGTCGACAACCTCGAAGTGCCCATTCTGGACGGCTCGGCTCGGCCCTACGTTACTGCCATGCTCGATGCGGGATTCAAGCGCCAGCGCCGCAAGCGCGAGTACCTCCGCATCCTGAAAGAGATCGAAGTTCGTGAAGGCAGCAAGTTCATCGGCGTCTACCCTGGCGAAGGCTATTCGATCCACTACACTATCGACTTTCCCGAGCCCATCGGCCACGAAACCTTCATCGGCGACCTCGAAGCCGGCGACTATAGCAGCCTCATCGCGCCTGCGCGCACCTTCGGCTTCCGCGAAGACGAGCCAATGCTGCGCGACATGGGCCTGATCCGCGGAGCATCCGACGAGTGCGCCATCATCATCGGCGGTGGCGAAGTGCAGAACGGCCCGCTGCGCTTTGGAGATGAGTTCGTGCGCCACAAAGTTCTCGACCTGATCGGCGACCTCGCTCTCGCCGGCCGCCGCATCTGGGGACGAGTCGTCGCCGAACGCGCCGGTCACGCCATGCACACCGCGCTGGTACAGCGCCTGCTGCGCGACCGCTCGGCCTGGGAGCTGGCACATCGTTACGAGGAACCCGCAGCCGCAGCCGAACCAGCAACTCGACCAGTTGCGGCAGCTACCCTACAGCCCTCCCACGCATGATCGCCGCCATCGCCCTCGGCTCGAACCTACCCTCACACTTCGGTGACCGCGCCTCCAACCTGCACGAGGCTCTTCGCCAGCTCAAAGCTCTGGGCCAGGTCACTGCCGTCTCCAGCTTTCACGACACCGACCCAGTAGGCTATGAAGATCAGCCGCGTTTCCTAAACGCCGCCGCTCTACTCGAAACCGAGCTCTCACCAATCGATCTGCTGCACGCCCTCCTGGCGATCGAACACTCCATGGGCCGCGACCGTTCGACCGCACCACCCAAAGGCCCCCGCATCATCGACCTCGACCTGCTGTTGTATGGTGACGTTGTTCTGCAGACGCCCGAACTCACACTGCCCCACCCGGCAATGCACGAACGCCGCTTCGTCCTTGCCCCACTCTCCGAAATCGCGCCGGAGAGGCAACACCCCACATTGCATCGCACCGTCGCTGAGCTTGCGGAAGCCGCTACTTCTTTTCCTCGTGATACTCCTGCTCGGTATTGATCCCCCACACCGCAGCCTTGTCCACATGCCCTGCGGCGATGCCGTCCACCACGGCCATCGCCGTCAGCATCGAGTGGTCCTGATTGTTGTACTTGTGCATCCCGTTGCGGCCCACGAGAAACAGGTTCTCGAAGCTGTCGGTAAACTCGCGCAACTCGCTGAATCGGTCATAGGTTCCGAAGTACGCCGGATACGTCTTCGGCACGCGCACCACATGCGCGTCGGTCACCTCGCTGGTCCGCAGGATGCCGATCGTCTCCAGCTCCTTCGCCGCAAAGGTCTTCAGCTCTTCATCGGGCATCGCCCATAGCGCGTCCGTGTCGTAGCAGAAGTATTCCAGCCCAATCCACACCTTTGCCGGGTCGGCGACCATGTACGGCGACCAGTTATTGAAGATCTGCAGCCGCCCCAGCAGCACATCGGGCTCCTGGATGTAGATCCACGTGTCCTTGATCAAACCGCCATCCGGTTCACGCACATCCAGCTTGTTCGCGAGCACGCCCACTGTAATGAAGTCGCGATACTGCAGGCCGTCGCTCACCTCGCGTACGTTGGCAGGCACCTCGACGTGCAGCGCCTGTACCAGCTCGCGCATCGGCATGGTCGAGATAAAGTAATCACCTTCGATGCGCTGCCGTTCGCCGGCCTGGTCTACGGCTTCGATCGCAACCACGCGCGCGCCTTCCACCAGAATCGCATCGACCTTCCAGTGCATGTGAATCTCGCCGCCCATGGCAACGATCTTCTCCGCAACGTGCTCCCACAACTGCCCCGGTCCAAACTTCGGATACAGAAAGCGCTCGATCAGCGAAGTATCCGTACCCTTCTGCGCAATATCTTTGCTGGAGGCTCCATCACCCGCAACGCTCTTCGGCTTGCCGGAAAATGCCTTCTTCACAAAGTGCTTCAGCGCTGTCGTCAGCGAAAGACCCTTGATGCGTTGCGCTCCCCACTCGGCGGAGATCTTGTCGCACGGCGTTCCCCACACCTTCTCCGTATAGCTCTTGAAGAAGGTGAGGTACAGCTCTTTACCGAAGCGATTGATGAGAAAGTCTTCGAGACTTTTCTCCTCTTTGATCGGGCTCACGCGACTCATCACGTAGCTGTAGCCGATCTTCACCATGCGCACCGGGCCGAGATTCGCTATCGTGTTGCCGGTCAGCTTGATCGGATAGTCGAAGAACTTGCGCAGATAGTAGATGCGGCTCTTGCGCGGCCGCACCAGCATCACCAGGTCATCGGACTCCGGCGGCGGTGCAACAACCGTCGCCACTACCTCTTCTTCGGTAACATCCTCTTCGTCAGCGTCAGCAATAGCACGATCTTCTATATCGTGATGCAACGGTCCCATGCCGCGCAGAGGGGGCTCTTGGTGCAGATGCGCAGGCACCGCAACCTTGCGCTCTTTACCCTGATAGCTGATATCCACGCCGGTAGGCGAAGCGCCCGCGAGGTCCGGCGGCATCAGGTCCATCCACCACTGCATCACGCGGTCGCTCTTGGAAAAGAAGCGGTGTCCGCCAATGTCCATGCGGTTGCCCTTATAGCGGATGGTGCGCGAGATGCCGCCGATCTCTCCACTGGCTTCCAGGATGATCGGCTGAACATCCGTCTTGCGCAGAAGTTCCAAGGCCGCTGTCAGCCCTGCCGGCCCTGCTCCGATGATGATTGCCTTACGCGCCATGCGCCTTTGCCGCTCCAAACACGCATTCCGCGTCGAATCAAGCTTACCGTATGGTTAGACGGGTGCGAAGACCATGCGACTGCAAGAGCCTAACGCAGAAACGCAAAGGAGCGCAGAGGGTTCCGTCGCGTCCTTTGCGTTCTTCCTCTGCGCCCTCTGCGTCAAGGCTTTTTGGTTATACCAGCACTTATGCCTCGCGGTTCTCCACCACGAACCAACATCACTCCAAGCCGCCCCTGGCCGATTGGCAGGTTCCAGGTCCGCCTGGAAAGGCGCTGAAAAACCCGGAACGCCCGTGGGCTGGAATCATCACAAGAGTTGGAAGCATTCTATGCAGCTCATTCAGTTGTTGGACCGCCTCCGCTGCCTTCTCAGGATCGACATCTTGGAGGAAAAAAGGTTTTCGAATCCTTTCAGTGATCTCCCGGACTTGAAGAGCAGCGTCACCGACATAGAAAAAGCGGTGATCGGCGTCAACATTGATAAAAACGCCCACGCTGCCGAGTGTGTGACCCGGAAGCGGAACTAAAACGATAGAACCATCCTTGTAGAGGTCGAAGCTTTGCTGAAAGATCTCATAGGGCGTGTCAGAAAATCTCAGCTCTCTTGCACGGCCGTCCTCGAGCATCTTGGCCTGTTGAGGAATCACGGCTCCGGTCTGCAAGGCCTTACGGTCGTACAAGTAGTTCAATTCGAGCGGGCTCAGTAATACGGGAATCCTTGGCAGATCCTCATACCCTCCCACATGATCGAGATGAGCATGCGAGGGAATCAATAGTTGAATCTTCCGGAGCCTTTCTCCCAAAGCGCGCAATGCTTCTGGTAGAGGCCCGCGCGGCTTCAGCCGTCCGGGTATCGCTATCATGACCAATCGCTGCCACAGTGGGAACTGCGAAGCTTCCTCCTCGAAACGGCTGGAATTGCCTCCATCGATGAGCACGTCTCCCTTCGGATGGCGTATAAGCAGCCCGGAAGCGGTCATCGCGAAAGATCCTGAGCCGAACGCATGGCCGGTTTCGACCCAGCAGACCTCTGTCCGCGGCAGCCGGGAGAGATTTGCTGGTGTCCTCGATAGATGCTCCAGCGGAGGAAGAGGCCTCCTTCCGTACAAGGCAACTGCCAGAAATGCCGGTACCCCAAAAAGGATTGCGGCGATGACGATACTGACCGTAAAGAGAATGACTCGCAGCGGATTGCGCTTGATCTTCAAATCTTGAGTCTTTCCGGAGCGATCTCAGACGTCGGTTCCATTTATGGTGCAACGGGATGGAAGAGCTATGGATCGCAACTTAAGCCTCGGAAGCGTTCTCAGAAGAGAGGGGGTCCCAGATAAAACGAGGTCTCGCGACCGCTCCCAGCAATAGGGCAGCACCTACAGCCGTGAACACTCCATATCCCAGCGTTGTCGGGATGCCGAGAGCAATGCTCATCGTAACCGCAAACAACGCGAGAAGTGCTGCGCTGGACCACGCAACAATACGTGGATAGACGCCCACTAGGAGCGCCACGGCAAGAGCGAATTCGATGATTGTTTCTAGGACGCCAATCGCAGGAATGAAGGCCTTCGGTGCAATCTTGATAAGATACGCAACGAATTGCAGGAAGTGTGTCCAATCTCCCCAGGTGACACCCTTCGTTCCATGCCCTCCGTAAACGCCGAAACGATCCGCGATCGCAACGAGAAACGCGGAACTAAGGCACAGACGCAGAACGATCCTGCCGATTTGTAAGACTCGCTTATCTGTCATAGTGATGTCGTCGAATCCTTTCCTTTTTAGGCGAACTCCAAGACGAGGAACTTGGCTTCTCTGGATGCGTATGCTTCGGCGAAGCGTTCAAGAGAATCGTAAGCGCGCGCTGGTACGATGCCTAGAGCCATATTGCGATGATTCTTTGGACCATTTGAAAAGCGTCAAGAGAGTTCAGGGTCTATGCCTAAAATCGTTAGCTCTTTCGAACTGACACTTCGGAAACGTCCCCAGCAGGTTAAGCTCACGCGTTGGCTCTATGAAGAGCTGCGTCGAGCCATACTCGACCGCCGCCTTCCACCCGGAACCCGCCTTCCTGCGACACGAGACTTTGCACAGCAATACGCCATATCTCGAGGAACGGTGGTGACAGCGTTCCAGCAACTGCAAACCGAGGGCTTTCTGGTCGGCCAGATTGGAGCAGGCACCTGGGTCAACGAGCAGTTGCCTCAGCACCTTCTGGGGCCGAAGACAACGGAAGCCCCAGCTAAGAAACTCACGGGACCGCTCCCTGAATGGGTACTCTCTTTCCCGCCGCGTCCGTTTCGTTCTTTCGTCCCCGCCATTTCGGAATTCCCCGTTGATATCTGGGCACGAGTAGCAGGACACAGGCTGCGTCGCGCCTCGGCTTCTCTCCTGACTGGATCCGACGCGCGAGGATATGGCCCATTGCGCGAGGCTATTGCGGGATATCTGGGTTCAAAGCGCGGAGTCAGGTGTTCTCCGGACCAGGTAATCATTGTGACCGGTGCTCAGCAAGGGGTGGACCTCCTTGCACGATTCCTGGTGAAGCCTGGCGATGCAGTCTGGGTAGAAGATCCTGGATACTTCGGCGCGAAGGCAGCTTTTCGCAACGCGGGCGCGAAGATTATTCCCGTGCCGCTCGATGAAGAGGGCCTCTCGATCTCAAAAGGAAAAGATCTCTGCGAGCGCCCCAGGGCCGCATACCTGACGCCGGCTCACCAGTTCCCCCTGGGCATGACCATGTCTCTGCAGCGCAGACTCGCACTTCTCGATTGGGCACGCGAAGTTGGCGCGTTCTTGATTGAAGATGACTACGATAGCGAATTCCGCTTTGAGGGATTACCCGTGCCGGCGCTTCAGGGTCTGGATCAAACGGGCAACGTCATCCTCCTCGGCAGCTTCAACAAAGTAATGTTTCCCTCTTTGCGTCTGGGATACCTTGTTCTCCCGGCTTCGCTCATCGATCGATTTCTGGGATTTCGCTATATCGGCGACCTGCATCCTTCCGGCCTGGATCAGGCCATTCTCTGCGACTTTATTGTCGAAGGACACCTCGGACGACATATCCGCCGGATGTGCGATTTGTATGGAGGGAGACTGCTGGCGCTACAAGAAAACGCGAAAAAGTATCTCGAGGGAATCATTGAGATCAAGCCTATCCAGGCGGGCCTCGCGACCTCTGCATTCCTCCTCAATGGAATGAGCTCTCGTCAGGCCGAGGACGCGGCGATCGCGCAGGGCATCGAAGCGATGGCGCTCGACCGATTTGTCCTCGGTAGCACGCCTGTACACGGCCTGCACCTCGGCTTCGCTGCGTTCGACGAACGAGAGATTCGTCGAGGCATCATCGCTCTGGCGCGGGCAATTAGTTAGAGCGGTATCGAAGTAGCTGTACCCAGAGTATTGTGTTTTTTTTATAACCCAAAAATCGTCATCCTGAGCGAAGTAGCTCGCGTACTTTGCGAGCTACGTAGTCGAAGGACCCCGAAGAGCTCTATTTGCCGATACAGATCGAACCATTCAATCTCCAAACTCTTGCCCACCCGTGCGACAGGCTTATTGGTCGAAAAGGATTAAGGTTTAGAGGTACCGTAAAAGCCTTCGGGGTCCTTCGACTCCGCGTCCCCAAAGGCTGGGACGCTCCGCTCAGGATGACGATTTTGCAGTAAAGAGAAATACTGAAATACCGGGTACAGCTACTTGTGGCAAGAACCGAAAAGGCATGGCCTCAGCCATGCCTTTCGGTTTGCAGCGAACTACCCGGCCTTTACGCCTCGCGGTTCTCCACCACGAACTCCAGCACGCCCTTCTTGTCCGCGCTGACCTTCACTCGGTCGCCGTGCAGCACGCGCCCGTCGAGGATCCGCATCGCCAGCGGGTCCTGCACCAGACGCTGGATCGCCCGCTTCAACGGCCTCGCTCCATAGGCACGGTCGTAACCGGCCTTGAAGATCGCAGCGCGCGCCGCATCGGTAAGCTCGAGCGTAATGCGACGATCTGCCAGCAGCTTCTGCAGGTCCGCAAGCCGCAGGTCGACGATGTGCGTCAACTGGCTCTCGCCCAGCGGATGGAAGACTACCGTGTCGTCCACGCGGTTCAGGAACTCCGGACGGAAGTGCTTGCGCAACTCCTCCATCACTCGTGTCTTCGCCTCTTCGAAGCCCTCCTCGCCCTCGGCCCATGCGGTCGAAAGCTGTGTCGCGCCAATGTTCGAGGTCATAATCAGCACCGTGTTCTTGAAGTCCACCGTGCGGCCCTTGGAGTCCGTCAACCGTCCATCGTCGAGCACCTGCAGCAGCACATTGAACACATCCGGATGCGCCTTCTCGATCTCGTCGAACAGCACCACGGCATACGGCCTGCGCCGGATCGCCTCAGTCAACTGCCCGCCTTCATCGAAGCCGACATATCCCGGAGGCGCGCCGATCAGCCGCGCCACCGCATGCTTCTCCATGTACTCACTCATGTCGATGCGTACCATCGCCTGCTCGTCGTCGAAGAGGAACTCCGCCAGCGCTCGCGCCGTCTCGGTCTTGCCCACCCCCGTCGGTCCCAGGAAGATGAAGCTCCCAATCGGACGCTTCGGATCGCTAAGCCCCGCACGCGAGCGGCGAATCGCATTCGCGACCACCAGCAGCGCCTCATCCTGCCCAACCACGCGCTCGCGCAGCCGTTGCTCCATCTGCGTCAGCTTCTGCACCTCGCCTTCGAGCATCTTCGACACAGGAATCCCCGTCCACTTGGAGACGATCTTCGCAACATCCTCCTCATCGACCTCTTCCTTCAGTAGCCGCGAAGCACTGTCGCCCGACTTGGCATCGGCAACACCGGCATCCTGCGTTGCGGTCAGTGCATTCAGCTCGCGCTCCAGGTTTGGAATCTCGCCATACTGCAGCTCCGCCGCGCGCTGCAGATTGCCCTTGCGTGTAGCGTCTTCTGCTTCGAAGCGTAGCGCCTCCAGCTTCTGCTTGAACTCCGCAACCTGCCCGATCGCTCCGCGCTCCTTCTGCCAGCGCGCGCGCAGACCCGAGGCCGTCTCCTGCACCTCGGCCAGCTCGCGCTCCACCTCATGCAGACGCTCCTGCGAGTTCACATCAGCCTCGCGCTTCAACGCCGCGCGTTCGATCTCCAGTGAAGTCGCTCGGCGCTCCAGGTCGTCGATCTCCACCGGCACGCTGCCGATCTGGATCGCCAGCGCCGCCGCCGCCTCATCGACGAGATCGATGGCCTTGTCCGGCAGGAACCTGTCGGAGATATAGCGGTGCGACAACTCCGCCGCCGCCACAATGGCCGAGTCCTTGATCCGCACCTTGTGGTGCGTCTCGTAGCGCTCGCGCAGCCCGCGCAGAATCGCAATCGTATCCTCGACGTTCGGTTCGCCGACGAACACAATCTGGAAGCGCCGCTCCAGCGCCGCGTCCTTCTCGATGTACTTGCGGTACTCGTTCAACGTCGTCGCACCGATCGCTCGCAACTCACCGCGCGCCAGCGCCGGCTTCAGCATGTTGCTCGCGTCGATCGCTCCCTCGGCAGCACCCGCGCCGACCAGAGTATGCAACTCGTCGATGAACAGAATGATCTGCCCGTTCGCCTCGTCAATCTCCTTCAGCACGGCCTTCAAGCGGTCTTCAAACTCGCCGCGAAACTTCGCGCCTGCAAGCATCGAACCCAGGTCGAGCGAGATCACACGCTTGTCGCGCAGAACCTCCGGCACGTCCCCCTGAAAGATGCGCCGTGCCAATCCTTCGACGATGGCTGTCTTTCCAACGCCTGGCTCGCCGATCAGCACTGGATTGTTCTTCGTGCGCCGCGCGAGCACCTGGATCACACGGCGAATCTCTTCATCGCGCCCAATCACGGGGTCCAGCTTGCCACGCCGCGCCTGCTCCGTCAGGTCCTTGGCATACTTCGCCAGAGCCTGGAACTTGCCCTCGGGATTCTGGTCGGTCACACGCTGTGACCCGCGTACCGCCTGCAGGGCCTTCAAAATCCCCGCATGGTCCGCGCCCAAAGCTGCCAGCGCGGTCTGCACCGTCTCACCTTTGCTCGCACTTAGTGCGAGCAATAGATGTTCTGTAGAGACGTAGTCGTCCTTGAAGTTCTCCGCTTCCTGGAACGCGCCGTCCAGCACCTTCTGCAGCGCATTGCCCAGCCCCGGCTGCGACGCGCCCTGCACCTTCGGGAGCTTGGCAATGGCGGCATTCACCTGCGCCAGCAACTGCTGCACCGGCACGCCTACCTTCTCCAGCACCGGCAGTACAACGCCTTCTTTGTCTTCCAGCAGGGCTGCCATCAGGTGCAACGGCAACACCTCAGGGTTGCCGTTCTCCGCGGCATAACCCTGCGCACCCTGGATCGCTTCCTGCGACTTCACCGTAAATTTGTCCCACTTGATAGCCATCTGTCATCTCCTCAACTCAACTGCTCGTAGCTCAATTCCTCGTAGCTCGTAGCTCAACAAAACCCCTGTAACACCAACCTTGGGCCGTATCCTACTCCCGGCGTACGGCCGCGCCTAACGTCAATCCCTGGCAGCTCCTGGTTTCGTCGTCATCCTGAGCCATAGGCGAAGGACCCCCGCATTGGTGTCACCACCAAATTCGGGGGTCCTTCAGCTGCGCTTCAGGATGACGGCGAAGAACAATAGCCGTCCCCTCCGGCTTAAGCCGCCGCTTCTACCTGCTTCGGAGCCTCGACCTTCGCCACCTGCACCCGAATCTGCTTCGGGGTCGCTTCGGGCTTCTTGGCCAGCGTCAGGCTCAACACGCCGTCGGCACTCGACGCAGCCACATCCTCAGTGTTCACTGTGGTGGGTAGCGTAAAGCTGCGAACGAAGCTGCCGTAGCGCCGTTCGATGCGATGGAAGTTCTCTTCCTTCTCCTCAGCTTCGAACTTGCGCTCACCCTTCACGGTCAGCGTCCGGCCTTCGACCCGAACATCCAGGTCTTCCGGGCTGATCCCGGGCACTTCGAGTTTGAGCACCAGTTTCTGTGCATCCTCGTATACATCGACCGCCGGAACAAAGTTTCCTGTAGCCAGCGTCTCCGAGGTCTCGGCTGGAACCGCAAAGTCATGGAAGATCGAGTTGAGCCGGTTCTGTAGCACCGCCACATCATTCAACCCTCTGCGAAAGGGAACAAATCGAGTCATCGTCATAGCTTGCATCTCCTTGATTCTGAAAGGTTGTAGTCCACCCCTGTAGGCACTACATTTCTTTAGACGCAACTAGAGTATTAAGGTTGCATAAAATATGACAGTAATGCACTCACATTCAAGAGGGGAGCCTGGAACTTATGCAAGAACCTCGAAGCAGCTCAACTCAGCCCCAAAGATTCTCTCTTGAAGTGCAAGGTATTTTCCGTCCTTAGGTTTTTTTCTCTTTAGGGGTGTGGGAGGGGCGTTTTCTCTTTTTTATGCGGGAAGGAGAGCTGGGAAGAGCTT
>Ga0073928_10001790_pt1 | contig 39928 bp, 39 predicted proteins | sample PaiPotPPA55metaG_FD_76969 | JGI IMG/M metagenome (GOLD analysis project Ga0073928, IMG submission 76969) | Iron sulfur acid spring bacterial and archeal communities from Banff, Canada, to study Microbial Dark Matter (Phase II) - Paint Pots PPA... ... | reverse complement strand
CGCTTTATCTCTCGCTTTACCGACATGACACGTCAGGCGGTGGCCTATCGCAGCGGGCGCGTGCTGGTTGCGGGAGACGCGGCACATGTGCACGCCCCGATTGGAGGCCAGGGGTTGAACATTGGCGTGCAGGATGCGGTCAACCTGGGCTGGAAGCTGGCCCAGGTGGTCAGCGGAACATCACCGATGAGCCTCCTCGACACGTATCAGGCCGAACGCCATCCGGTTGGTGCGCGGGTGCTGCGGAACACCATGGCGCAGAGGGCGCTCGGGGCAACGGACGACCGGTCCGGTGCACTGCGCGACACTGTGATCGAACTGCTGCGGATGGATGAGCCGCGCAAGCACATCGCCGGGATGATCGCGGGCCTCGACGTTGCGTATGACCTCGGTGAGGGACATCCGCTCTTGGGGCGCCGCATGCCCGACCTGGATCTGGTGACTGCGGATGGCACCGTGCGAGTGTTCTCGTTGCTGCACGACGCCAAGCCGGTTGTGCTCAACCTCGGTGACGCCGGAAGCCTCGACATCGCACCGTGGGCCGACAGAGTTCAGATCGTCGATGCCTCGTATGCCGGCACCTGGGAACTTCCGGTGCTCGGCGAGGTCGGTGCACCGGCCGCCGTGTTGGTGCGTCCCGATGGACACGTCGCCTGGGTGGGCGACGGCACAGATACCGGATTGCGCGACGCGCTGACTACCTGGTTCGGATCACCATGACGCGGCGCGATCCTCGGACCAACCGAACGCCGAAATGGACCAGACGGGACCGCTCACCCGACTGAGGTTGGGCGTTAAACCACGAACAGCTCGATCTGCCCGTCGCGCACGCGCGATTGGATCTGGGGCAGATCGGCCGGCGCCGACTTCAATCGATAAAAGAGCACCTTGCCCGACCACGAAAATGCGGTCTGGTGGCAAGGGCAGGCCAGCCGCTTGTCCGCGTTGTCTGGCTGCAGCCGGCAGCCGAGGTGCGTGCAGATCCCAGAGACGGCGCTGATCTGACCGCCATCGTTGATGACGACGGCGTCGACCGCGCCCGCGGTGACGGCCATCGCCTGCCCGGGGGGCAGCTGCTCGACCGCGGCCACCGTCTGCCACTGGCCTCCGTCCGGCGTCAGGACGGTTGGTCCGGTGTCCGCCACCGGCCCGCTCGCACCCTGACGAGTGACCACCTGGTCGATCGCCACGCCGAGCACCGTCGCCGCGGCCGCCGTTCCGAACGTGCGCATCCAGGCCCGTCGCGAATACCGGCCGTCGTCCATGGCCGGGCTTTCGTTAAGGCGAGTGCTCAGCCGCCGATGGATCCTCTCGAGAGCTTCCTTGTCAGGCAGGTCGGCGCCCACGCGCGCGGCGGCCAGGCCTGCCGCGGCTGACATCGCCTCGGCTTCCTCAGACGACGCGTCAAAGCGGCGCGGCCGCCGGCCCCGCAGCAGGTCCTCGACAAACTGAGCGACGCGATCCGGCGCCGATTTCTTCACGTCAGCACCTCCTGGTCGAATGTGGCGGCTTTGCGGAGAGCGCGAAACTGGAGCACGCGAGCATTCGCCTCGCTGACCCCCATCTCGGTGGCGACCTCACGCACGCTGTACCCGCGCAGGAAGCGCAGCTCCAGCACTCGTTTGAACTGGTCTGGGAGCAGGGCGAGTACCCGCTGGGCTCGTTCCGATGCGACCGTGTTCGGCGGCCCCGACAAGCCCTCTGGCGGCAGCTGCTCGAGCTCGCCGACCGCGGTCTGGGCGGCGTAGTGCCGCCGCCAATGATCCGCGAGCACGCTGCGGGCGGTTTTCACCAGGTACGACCGCACGTTGTGAACCGGGGCAGGGAAGCGAAGCGTGTTGAGCGTCCGGATGAGCACCTCTTCGGCCACGTCCTCGGCGTCGGCCGCGTTGCCAACCCTGCGGAAAGCCAGCTGGTAGATGCCTACGACGTTGTCCTGGTACACCGATTCCCAGTTTGTGTAGGAGGCGCCCGCAGGCTCGGGCTCGGGGCGGCCGCCTGGCCGCAGCTCGATCACGCCCGGCAAACTCCACCCACGCTGACCAGATACGTGGACCCGTTACAACTTGACCTCCCCCTCCGAGGGGGAGGTCAGGAGGGGGTGAAGTCGTGTTCCTTTCGGCAGCAGCCTATGCCACCTGCTGTTCGAGGGACCTCACGAACCGCGCCTGCGGCAGGTCGTTGCCGGCGATGAATGCGTGTATGTGGGTGGCCGCCAGCATGGCGCTGAACGTGACCGGGCTCGCTTCGAACCTGAGCGGCCTGCGCCTGGTGACCAGGTGATCGACGAAGTTCCCCAGCTGCCCTGCCTGGGCGTTGTCCTCGGCGCGCTGCTCGAAGCCAAGCTCCACGGCGACCTTCGCCAGCGCCTGCAGGAGCAGGATGGCCGCGTCCGATGACGTCACGCCCAGCTGGGCCGCGACCTGGCCGGTGCTGCGCCGGCGCAGAAAGCGCAGCACGGTGACCAGGCGCAGGTCTCCGGGCAGCGAGTCGAGCAGCGCGCGCAGGCTCAGCGTCGATCGCCACGGCGCCGCGACCTCTGCGGCGTGAAAGACCGAGAAGCGCAATGGTGAGATGCCGTACCTCTCCGTCCAGTGCCGGCCCACGGCCTCGACGGTGGCTTCGACAAGCGCGAGGTCGACGGCGGCAACCGTCCCTGGCAGCACGAGGCGCCGAAACTCGTTGATGACGACCCACCTCGTCACGTCCTCCGCGTCCGGGCGGTTGCCCGTCCAGCGATAGGAGGTCTGGTAGACGGGCATCAGACAGCGGTTGAAGACGTCCGACGGCGCGCTGTAGGTGTGACCCGAGAGAACTTCCAGCCGCGGGGGCAATTGGCTAAGCACATGCATGTCGGTCTCAATTACCGCCGGTCGTTACGAAAACGGATGAGGGCCGCCGGGCCCTCATCCGCGTCTTGGGGAAGGGTTGGGATCAGGTGCCGATGAAGCCGAAGCCGGAAGAGTGCGACTCGTTGAGAACGAAGGCGGCGACGTCGCGTCCGAGCTGCGCGCCGGCTACGTGGTCGATCCGCGTGTGCACGCCGCCGTAGATCCGGCTCAAGCCGGCCTCGTTCGCGGCCGCGCTGTAGCTGTCGAAGGTCCTGACCACGCCCGGAAGGGTGTCCGAGTTGACGCTCAGGTTGTCCGCGTCGCCGAAGAAGCTGGCCAGCACTGCCGCGCCGGCGGCGCTGATGGCGCTGTGGGCTCCCGGGTAGGACGGGTCGGGTGCGGTGCCGAGGAGCGGGGTCCAGGTGGGGTTCGCGGCTTCCGCCGGCGTGCCAGAGCCGCCCTCGCGGATGGCCGTGATGGGCCGCCAAACCAGGTAGGTGTACTTCGCGTCGTAAAAGGCGATCGTCGTGTCGGCGAACGACAGGTTCAGCAGCGCGAAGAGCTGAGCTGTGCGGGCGAGATCCGTGTGGTGAGCCAGCGCGGAGCTCTCGGCGATCTCGTTCCACGAGACCCAGATCGGGCCTGGCCAGAACTTCGCGATTTGTGTCTGGTCGGCGGTGCGCGTGGTGCTGGTCTTCTCGCCCAGGCTCTTGACCTCGTCGATGGCCCGCTGGTACGCGCTCGAGGTGACCGCCCGAGGCGCGGCCGGCCGGAACTGGTCAGCCGACTGCAGGACGAATGGCGTCACATTCGCCCACTGCGTGAACACGGGTGGCGTGAACGTGGGAGGCGCCGGCCGGTACTGGCCTGGCTGGGTGCCGGCGGGGATCGCCGGAGGCGGGACGTTCGATCCGTCGTTGGCGCGGAGCGCCAGCGTCAGCGTCGCCGAGAGCGCACCGACCGCGACGCCCTGTGTCTTGGGCTTGCCGCTGGGAATGGAGGCGAGCTCGCCGGCAAGCTGCTGGTCGAGAGGGGCCTTCCACGAGGGGTAGAGCGAGACGAGCACGTCATGGCCCGCCTCCGCGGCAGCCGCGTCCAGTCGAGCTCCGGCAGGAGCGTCGAGTGAAAAGAGATATGGGGTGTTGCGGCGCGTGGTCGAGGCGACCGCGTTGTAGATGGCGACGTGGAGGATCGCGAAGCTTCGTGTCGGGTGAATCGTCGCCGGCTGAGCGCCGGGGGTGTTCACGATCTTCACGAGCTCCTTGTTCCAGTCGACGACGATCGAGCTCGAGCCCGAACCCGGGACGGACGAGTCCGCAGCGGCGACCGTGCCGCCGCCGGTGGCGTGCTGATATGCGACCACCGCAACGGTGGCTGCGAGCGTCAGCACGACGCCCGCCACTGCGATCAGGTACCTATTCATGCGCGCTTCTTCTCCTGGTGGCATTTCAGATGGAAGCGGCCGTACGAGTGATGGAGGTCACCCGCCGGCCGCGGCAGACACAGGTGTCTCGCCAGAAGCAGATATGACCGCGCGTTACAACGAATTGACCGCGCCGCGCGGAACTCGGCTAAGCAGCCCCCGCAGTGTCGAGGCTGGCCTGGATCATGGTCATGCGCTCCTGGTCAGCGCTCATCAGCCGAGCCCCGGACGCGGAGATCGCGGCGTAGAGCTGGAGGGCGCGGCTGAGGCATTCATGAGCGCGCTCGGCCTGGCCGCGGGCTTCGCGGATCAAGCCTTCCTCGCCCAGGAGCGCGGCATACATGCGGACGCGGTCCAGCTCGTACTTGCCCAGCAGCTCGACCACGCTCGCGGCGTCAAGACGCTCGAAGACCGCCCGGTCGCGACCCAGCACGAGATCGCTCGTCTTCTGGACCACGATCAAGCCCCGATCGAACTCTCCGGAGCGCACGAGCAGCACGATCTGCGCGATGGCCTCCGCGCACTGCTCGATCATCCGCTCGATGTAGTCACGCTGGATGGCGCTCATCTGATGAAGCCACGATAGCGGCGCATCACCATCTGCGTCTGCAGCTGCTTCATGGTGTCCAGGGCGACGCCGACGACGATGAGAATCGCGGTTCCTCCGAGGTACATCTGCTGCTGGGGGATGCCCGAAACCTTGCTCGCCGCGATCGGCAGGATCACGGTGATCAGGCCCAGGAAGCATGCCCCCGCGAACGTGACCCGGTTCATGACCGCCGCCAGGTAGGCGGAGGTTGGGCGTCCGGGGCGGATGCCCGGGATGAAGCTCGAGTACCGCTTGAGGTTGTTCGCCACATCGTCGGTTTCGAAAGTGATCGCCGTGTAGAAGTAGGTGAAGGCAAACGTGAGCGCGAAGTAGAGGGAGTTGTAGGCGATCGCCATGGGCACATTCGGCGTGTCCGGCGCGAAGTTCCCATTCACCCAGTTGGCCGCCCTGTAGTACCAGGTTGTCGCGGGCGCACCGGTGAAGTAGTTGGCCACGATCGTGGGCAGGAACATCACGGAGATCGCGAAGATGATCGGAATCACGCCCGCGTGGTTCACGCGGACGGGCAGGAAGCTGGCGCGGCCCGGCACCTGCTGCAGACCAACCGTGCGCTGGGCCGACTGGATCGGGATTTTGCGGACTGCCTGCTGCACCTCGATGATGACGGCGGTGGTCACCACCGCGATGGCGCCGAAGACGATGAAGGGGATGTAGTCGGCAAGCCCCCCGCCGGTCGAGCGAGCGGACAGGACCGCGGCGATGCCCTGCGGTCCGCGGCCGATGATGCCGGCGAAGATGATCAGCGACACGCCGTTGCCGATGCCGTGCTCGGTGATCAGCTCGCCGAACCACATGATCATCACCGTCCCGGCGGTCAGGACCAGGATGATCTGCAGTCTCTGGAACCAGTCGAGCGGCCCGAGGATGGGCGGGTTCGTGTTCTGGAAGAGGACTGTGAACCCGTAGGCCTGTCCCGCGCCGAGGGCGACGGTAAGGAATCGACTCCACCTCTGAATGCGGTGGCGGCCGATCTCACCCTCTTTGGAGATCTCCTTCAGCCGTTGGGAGATCACGGTCATCAGCTGCATGATGATCGTGGCGTTGATGTACGGGTTCATGCCCAACGCCACGAGGCTGAAGGTCGAAAGTCCGCCCCCCGAAAAGAGGTCGACCAGGCCGAGAAGCGGTTGGGAGTTGAAGAGCTGCGCCAGCGCGGTATGGCTGGCGCCTGGAACGGCCACGTTGGCGAACAATCGGAAGGTGACGAGAATCCCGCCCGTGAACAGGATGCGGTTGCGAAGCTCGGGCAACCGAAAGGCGTTGGCGAGGGTTTCGACCAGGTTCAACTTTCGCTGCCAACTACAGGCCGCCGTTACGTCGATTTCTACCGGCCCTGTTCGTCGACCTAAGAGAGTGCGGCAATCACCGGCGATATCAGAAGGGAGTTAACGATGCCTGAGTACGGGACTTCGGTCGAAACCAACGCATCGCCTGAAAAGGTCTGGAAGGTCTGGTCCGACATGTCGACCTGGGGCGACTGGAACCCCAACGTGTCCACGATGGACTGGCAGGGGGCCTTCGCCTCCGGCACAAGCGGGATCATGAACACGCGTGCAGGCCAGCACCACAAGATGAGGCTCGTGGACGTCGTGCCTGGCCGCAGCTTCGCGCTGGAGACAAGTGTCGTTCCGGGGACCACGTATCGCTTCAACTGCCAGGTCGAGGCCGCGGGGAACATGACCAGGATCAGCCAGACGGTCGCGGTCAAAGGGCCTCTCGGGGCGGTTCTCGGCGGCATGCTCGGGCCGCAGGTGTCGAAGGAGTTCGGCACCCTGCTCCGCAACCTGGCCGGAAAGGCGGCGGCGACGTAGACGCTAGCCGGCCTGGGCGGCGGCCTTGTTCAAATGGCCCAATGCTCTTAGCTCCGGCAGATAAGGCACCGACCGATCTTTGGTGATCAGGTTGAGCACGACCTGGTCAGCGCCGGCACGCAGCAGGCCCGTGATCCGCTCGCGAATCGCCTCGAGGTCGCCCCAGGCCATGACCGCATCGAAGAGCTCGTCTGAACCCGGCGGTGCGAGCTGCTCAGGGTTCCAGCCTAGGCGCAGCAGGTTGTTCCGGTAGTTCTCGGTGCCGAGGTACAGGCTCGTGTGGGGGTCTCCGATCGTCCGCGCCTCGGCGCGGCTCGCGGCGAGCACGACCGGAAGATCCGCCGCCAGGAAGGCCTGGGCGCCAAGCTGCTCCCGGACCTGCTTGATGTGTTCAGCGGTCGTGAAGTAGGGATAGGCGCCGGCGGTGCGCTCCGCGGCCAGCGCCACCATCCGAGGGCCCAGTGCGGCGAGCACGATCGGGGCTCGCGGCGCATCGGGACCACGCCATGCGGCCTGGTCCATCCGATCCAGGTAGTCGCGCATCGCGGTGACCGGGCGGGCGTAGTCGTGCCCTCGCGCGGTGACCATCGGAGCGTGGCTCACGCCAAGCCGAGGATGAACCGCCCGGGCCACGCCTCGGCGAGGGACCTGCCCCCGGCAGCCATCGCCATCGGGTCGCGGGCCCAGATGTTGGCGATGCCGCTGGCCACCACGAGGCTAGAGGTCGCGCTCAGAAAGATCGAGGCCTGCGCAAAGGCCTCTCGAGCCATTCACTCCCCGTACCACAGGGTGCCGAAGCCGAGCTTCTCGATCTCGCCGGCCACCTCGCGCTGCACGGCCGCGGGCTGGGCGCCGAGGGAGCCGGAGAAGATGCCCAGCCTGCCCGGGTCGAAGCCGCCAAGGCGTTCGAGACTCATGGGCTACCCATCACCGAAAAAGAGGAACGGGCTCGCGTAGGTGAGGCTGGCCGCGGCCAGCACGGCGCCGGCGACCAGGCTTCCGACGACGAGGGAGCGCCGCGTGAACGCGTTGGCCACCGGCGACGAGAACTCCTGGCCCACAGCTTCGGTGGTCTTGTTCGAGTACGCGAGGATGTGCACGGCGGTGACCGGGAGCCAGACCACGAACATCGCTTTGTGGGCCGCGACCCAGATGCTTCCAAATCGCAGCCCGAAGGCCCACAGCTCCAGACCGGTGATGAAAAGCCCAACCGTCGTTATCACGACGACCGGTGCGAGCAGCCTCAGAAACAGGCGGGGTGGCCCGGCCTGGCGATAGGCCGGATCGCCGAGGTAGTAGCGGGCGAAGCGGTAGCCGGTCGAGGCCATCTTCAACGCCAGCGGCGGTATGAGCACGAATCCCAGCAGAAAGTGCTGAGGCAGCAGGCTCTTGACGCTCAAGACCGTGATGCCGATCAACCCCAGCAGGACGAACAGGACACCGCCGGTGAGTGCGGTCAGGCGCTCGTTGGCGATGGCCACGCCTGCCGAGCGCTCGCTGTGCTCGATCTCCGCCAATGCCTAGCGGATGGCGTCTCCGCGCCGGAACTCTCGGGTGAGCTCATCCAGCCTGTGGAGGAGATCGGCGTCGAGCTTGACCTCGGCCGCTGCGAGCGTGTCGTCGAGCTGGTCGGGCCGGCTGGCGCCGATGATCGGGGCGGTCACGGCCGGCTGGCTCAGCACCCAGGCCACCGCGAGCGTCGCGGGCTTGATGCCGGCTTCAGTGGCGATCTCCTGGAACGAATCCACCATGTCGAACTCGCGCTGGTGCCAGTACCGCTCCTGGTACATGGTGCCCGCGTTCGGGATGGTGAACCGCGTCCCCTCTGCAGGCGGCTGGCCGCGGTCATGCTTGCCTGACAGCATCCCACCGGCGAGCGGGTTGTAGGCAATCACGCCGATGCCCTCCTCGAGACACAGGGGGAACAGCTCGCGCTCGAACTCCCGGAACAATAGGTTGTATCGCGGCTGCACGCAGTCGAATCGAGCGAGCCCGAGCGCCTCGCTGCGGCCCAAAGCCCGGGCGAGCCTGTAGGCGAAAAAGTTGGAGCAGCCGATGTAGCGCACCTTGCCCGAGTGCACGAGGTCGTCGAGCGCGCGCAGCGTTTCATCGATCGGCGTCTCGGGGTCGTCCTGATGCAGCTGATACAGGTCGACGTAATCGGTGCCCAGCCGGCGCAGGGAAGCATCGATGGCGTCCATGATGTGGCGCCGGCTGTTGCCGGCGTCCCATTCCTGGGGTCCGGTGCGCCCGAAGCATTTCGTGGCGACGACGAACTCGTGGCGCCGGCCTTTGAGCCATCGGCCGACGATGTCCTCGGTCGTGCCGGCGAGATCGACGCCCCCACCCAGCGGGTAGGCGTCCGCCGTGTCGATGAAGGTCACGCCGCCCTCGGCCGCCCGATCCAGGACGGCCCGAGCCGCCGCCTCGTCGATCTGCAAGCCGAAGGTCATGGTCCCCAAACAGAGTCGCGAGACTTTCAAACCCGTACGCCCGAGCCTTACGTGCTGCATACCCACCTCGATTATCCCGCGTTGCGTTGAGCGGATATTCTCGAGTTGTGCGGGTGCGCAAGGTCCCGGCGATCACATTTCACTTCTGGGCCGTCAAGATCCTCACCACCGCGATGGGTGAGGCGGCGTCCGATTACCTCGTCCACACGATCGATCCTTACGCCGCCGTGGCTATCGGCGGGCTCGGGTTTGTCGTCGCGCTGGCCATCCAGTTCGTGATGCGCCGGTACGTGGCGCCCGCCTACTGGTTCGCCGTCGCGATGGTGGCCGTGTTCGGCACGATGTGCGCCGACGCCGCCCACATCGAGCTGCACATCCCTTACACGCTGTCCACCGCGATCTGCGCAGTCGGGCTGGCGGGCGTCTTCATCGTCTGGTATCTGTTCGAACGAACTCTCTCCATCCACAGCATCGACACGTGGCGACGGGAGGCGTTCTACTGGGCCGCGGTGCTGGCGACATTCGCGATGGGCACGGCCGCCGGGGACATGTCTGCGTACACGCTGCACCTGGGCTGGTTAGCGTCAGGCCTCATGTTCACCGTCATCTTTGCGATTCCCATGCTGGCCCGCCGGCTCGTGCGCCTGAACGAGGTTGTGGCCTTCTGGTTCGCCTACATCATCACGCGGCCGCTGGGCGCTTCATATGCCGACTGGCTTGGCGTCCCGAAGGCGTTGGGCGGGCTCAACCTCGGGCGAGGTACCGTCGCGATCAGCCTGGCCAGCGCGATCATCGTGTGGGTCGGCTACCTCTGGGTCTCCAGGGTCGACGTGGAACCCGCGGCCGCCTCGCGCGACGCGAAGCCATCGCTCCACAGCTCAGTCGAGGGGTGAGGGGCCGGACTCAGGCCGGCCCCCCACCTGTTTCTCAGGCGCCTGTGCAGGCGTTCGAGAAGAAGCCGGTGGTCACCGTCGTGTTGGTGAAGTCGCTGATGGTTGCGAAAACGGCCGAAACGTCGGTGAGCAGCGAAACAGAGCCGGCCACCGAGGCAAAGGTGCTGTCCGAGCTGCCGACGTTGTGAGAGACAGTCCCCTGGCACCTGGTGCTGGAGGTGTTGCTGGACGAGGTGATGGCGCCGTTTGACGTCCAGACGATGTTGGCTGTGATCGGCGTCAAACCGCCGCCGCCGCCGCTTCCGGCGTCAGGAACAACACCCGAAAGGCCAGGGCGTCCACCCGCGCCGGCCGGGACGAGGAAGCCGGGGCAGGGCGTCTCCACGCTGGGGTCGACGTTCAGAGTCGCGGTGGACAGTCCCGACGACACCGTGAAGCGTGAGTCCGGGATTACGAAGCAGCCGTTGATGGCGTTGCCCAGCGCGTCGTTGCCGAAGTAGTTCAGCACCGTTTCGGGGCCGACCATTACCGGCCCGCCTGCTCCACGGAGACTGAACGTCTGCATGCCCCGGTCGACCGAGACGAACAGGAACGTGCCGGAGGAGTCTGTGAGTTGTGCCGAAGCGCTCAGGTCTTGGAACTTGATCGTGCCGGGGCCGCCAAAACCGCCGCCGGCGGCGATGGCCACGGCCCCGCCCATCGCGACGACTGAGACGATCGACACGATCGCTGAAAAGAAAAGTCGTTTGTGCATGAGGGGTCTCCTGCTAATGAGGGGTGGCTTGAACTTTGGAAGACGTCCAGGGATCGTTTCAAGCGGCCGCATCACCTCCCGGCCCGCACAAGAAGTCGGTACCCCTCGGCGCGTAGAAGGAAGGCATGCGCCCTGTGGTTACCGGTGATCCGGACATGGCGCGATGCTCGGCGGAGGGTCGTATCCAGATCAGTCTCGGGCGGGTCTCAAAATCCGTCTCACGGATTCAGGCGCCGGCCACCGCCACCCAGTAGAGGTAGGAGGTAGATTGGTTTCCCTTCGTGAAGAAGCTCATCACGTCCGACAAGTCTCCGGCCGCCGGTGGTCCGTTTTCGCCCGGTCTGTCGGTCGGCCGATCTTCCTGTCCGGTCAGGGCGGCTTCCACCCAAGACCGGCCGGCTGATCAGCGACGACATCACAGGTCAGACCGAACAGACCTTCCGCAACATCGAGGTTCTACTGCGGGCTGCCGGCGCTTCGCTCGACGACGTCCTGTCCTGCCTCGTGCACACCACGGACCTCGCTGAGCTCCAGGCGTTCAACGCCGCCTACGAGACGCCGGCATGCTCGTCGAGGTGACCGTGATCGCCAGGCGGCCTGAATAGATTGCGACTAGCGGTGGCGACCAAAGCGATGGTGCCAGGACGCAGCCACCAGCGCCTCTCGGTCCAGGCCATGCGCCGTCTCGGCGACTGAAAGCTCGCGCTGGAGGGTCGTCGGCACCATGGCCGGGTCGTCGGTATTCACGGTCAGCGGGATGCCCAGGTCCGCGAATTTGCGGTAGTCGGGCTTGAGCCCGATGCGCGCATTGCTCGACGGGCACACACAGAGACAGACGCCGCGATCGGCCAGCACGCGGAGCACGCCCGCGTCCCCATCGGCCCCGATCCCGTGGGCGACTCGCGTCGCCCCCAACATCTCCACCGCCTCCCGAACGACATCCGGTCCGCCTAGCTGCCCGGCGTGCGGCATGAAGCCGAGCCCGGCGCCGCGTGCGCGCTCAACCAGCCCGGCCAGCGGCGCGGCGGAGATCGATTCGTCGCCCACCAGGCCGACCCCGACCACCCCCTCGGTGGTCAGCGCGATGTCGAGCGCCCGCGTGTTGGCTCCGCCAGGCGCGCCGCGGACCAGCTCGACCAACCAGGCGATCTCGAGCCCGAACTCCTGGGCGACGGCGGCACGGCCGCGGATCACCCCGTCGATCCACCCTTCGGCCGCATGGAGGCTCGGGTTGAAGCTGATCTCGGCGTAGGTGATGTGCTGGCTGGCCATGACCTCGCCGTGCTCGAAGATGACCCTCTCGAAATCCCGGCTCGTCACCATGCACCGGCTGACCTGCTGGTAGACGGCCAGGAAGCCGGCCAGGTCCGAATACTCGTACGGAGGAAGTTCTGGCAGGCCGTTCTGGGCGGCCAGGGCGGCGCCCGTTTCGGGCCGGATCGTGCCCTCGAGGTGCACGTGGAGCTCGGCCAGCTGCTGGACCGCCAGGCGAGCGTCGTTCATGACCCTTAAGCATGGGCACGAGACGGCCGAACGTCGTCGAAACGCCCCCCTCTTGACGGAGGCTGGACGGCGGCAGCGCTCACTGTGTGACGTATGTCGGTCACCCTCAAGGCCGCCGCTACCCCTCCAGTCCGACCAAATCAGGAGCGCACTGCCACAGAGCCGAAGGCAGGCGCCAGGATCTGGGGGCCGCTTGGGGCCTGGGCCGCCAACGTTCGCTGGAGGGACGGGCTTGCCGTCGCGCTGACAGCAGGCGCGGTCGCGGCTTCAGCGGCTGCGGTGATCGGGGCCCTGCAAAACAACGACGACACCGTCGTGATCGTGGCCTCCCTTGCGTGCTTGCTCGCGGTCGCGGGCCAGACCGTGATCCGGCGCGAGATGCTCCAGCGCCAGGCCGACAGCCGCAAATACTGGTTTACGAGCTCGCCGCGCGGGCTTGCCGAGATGGATTCAAACCTCCGGTTCATGCAGGGCAACTCGCGCCTGGCTTCCCTGCTGGCGATCGAGGAGATGGACCTGCCCGGCATGCGCCTCACAGCGTTCTTTGACGTCAACGACGTAGTGGCGATCGTCTCCCAGTTCAGCCGGCTGCTCAGCGGAACGGTGGGAACCGTCGAGTCCGACGACCTGGCCGTGCGCCGCGACCTGACCCGCGTCTGGATCCACTGGCGGGCGACCGCGGTCCGGCGCCGCAACGGCACCTTTGAGCACTTCGTGATCACGTTCGAGGACAGCACCCCCAAGCACGTGGCCGAGGAGGCCGCCGACGCCAACCTCGCCGAGCTGGAAAAGCTGAACCGTCTCAAGACTGAGTTCACGTCGATGGTGAGCCATGAGTTCCGAACGGCGCTCGTGGGCATCCAGGGAATGAGCGAGCTGATCAAAGGCGGAGACATGGAGCCGGCCGAGGTCGTGGAGTACAGCGGCTACATCTTCTCCGAGGCGGAGCGCATCAACCGGCTGATCACCGACATGCTCGACCTCGACCGCCTGGAGGCGGGCAAGATGAAGCTGCTGCTGGCTCCGATGGACATCAACGAAACCGTCGAGGGCGTGGCCGCTCGTAGCTCCGTGGTCTCGGAGAACCACACCATCAGGACCGAGCTCGACGCCAACGCGCCCAATGTCATGGGGGACTCGGACCGGCTGGTCCAGGTCGTGACCAACCTGGTCTCCAACGCGATCAAGTACTCGCCCGACGGCGGAGAGGTCTTGATCTCGACGCGCTTCGGCGGTGGGATGGTGGATGTGAGCGTCAGGGATCAGGGTGTTGGAATCCCGGCCGACTTCGTGGACAAATTGTTCGGGCGCTTCCAGCGGTCCGAGAGGACCAGCAAGATCATCGGCACCGGGCTCGGGCTGGCCATCACCCGCCAGATCGTCGAGATGCACGCCGGGAAGATCTGGGTCGAGAGCGCCGAGGGACACGGGTCGGTGTTCCACTTCACGATCCCGGTTGTCACCTCCTCGACAGGCGCGATCGCACCCATCGCCGCCTGACCTGAGCGAGCTTCGTACCCCTCGCCGGAGCTAGATGTTTGGCCTGGGTAGACTCGACTGCCGTGAGGGTTCTTCGTGCTCGATGCCGATGGTGATAGACGGCCCGCTCGTTGCCCTGATGCGCGGCTGCTCGAAGGCATGAGCTTGTTTGCGGTGGTCGCGGACGCTTCGACGGCCGACGCCGAGGAGCGCATGCGACTCAGTAGCATCCTCGACGAGCTGGCGGGCTCCGACGTGATCCCGCTTGTGACCTGCCACCGGGTCGAGGCATATTCGCTGTCAGAGATCGACGTGCCGGGCATGAGGCAGCTGCGCGGTCTCGCCGCCGTGCGGCGGCTCCTCAACGTGGCGACCGGCCTGGAGAGTGCCGTCGTCGGCGAGGACGAAGTCCTCCATCAAGTTCGCCAGGCGCTGCAGAGCGGGCGGGCGCGCGGCCACATCGACGGCCGGCTCGTCCGGCTGTTCGAGGTGGCGACGGCGGCCGGCCGTTCGGCTCGCGCCGGGCGCGCGGACGCTGGAGCGGGGATCGCGGCACGGGCCATCGCGTGGTTGGCGTCGCGCGCATCCATTAGAGGAGAGAGCGTGATCGTCGCCGGCGCCGGTCGGATGGGCGCGGAGCTGGGTCGTCAGGTTCGTGCCGCGGGAGCCAAGTTGACCATAGCGAGCCGTGACCGAGGCCGCGCCGAGCGCCTGGCCCACAAGCTGGGCGGCCGCGCCACCACCCTGCCCGAGGCCGCGGAGCATGCCGGGCAAGCCGCGGCCCTCGCGATTGCGCTGGCCGGACCCTGGCTCGAGCTGCGCGGGCCGCTGCCCCCCGTCGCCGACATCTCGGCTCCGAGCGCCGTCCCCACCAATGTGCGCGCACAGCTGAACGGCGCAGTCCTGACGATCGACGACCTGTTCAGGCGTGACTCGGCGCCTCCGGTCGCGTACATCCAGGCCGCGATGGCGATCGTCGAGGCGCGCGCCTCCGAGTACCAGCGCTGGCTCGAGTCGCGGCCGGCATGAAATCTGTCAACAGCTTTCGCTCGGCGGAGGAGCTATTCCCCGGCGGGGTCAACAGCCCGGTTCGTGCATACATTGCGGTCGGCGGCGATCCGCCCCTGATTGCGCGCGGCGCCGGCGCTCACATGTGGGACGTCGAAGATCGCGAGTACATCGACTTCGTGGGCGCTTACGGACCGCTGATTGCGGGCCATGCACATCCGGATGTGGTGGAAGCGATCATCACCGCGGCGCTCCGCGGTGGCCCATTCGGCCATACGACGCCATGGGAAATCGAACTGGGGCGGATGATCGTGGAAGCCTTCCCTTCGATGGAGCGATTGCGCTTCGTCTCGTCCGGAACCGAGGCCGCGATGAGCGCGCTGCGTGTGGCGCGCGCCGCGACTGGTCGCGAGCTGATCATCAAGTTCGAGGGTTCATACCACGGCCACTCGGACGCCTTGCTCGCAAAGGCCGGCTCGGGCCTGGCGACGCTTGGGCTTCCAGACTCGGCCGGGGTCCCAGCCGCCGTGGCGGCGACGACGCTGGTGGTGCCGTTCAACGATCTCGAAGCCGTCGCCTCGGCGCTGGACAGGCACCGGGTCGCGGCGGTCATCGTCGAGCCCGTGGTCGCGAACGCTGGCGTCGTGCTGCCGGCCGCAGGATTTCTCGAGGGATTGCGAGAGCTCACCCGGCAGCGCGGAACGCTGCTGGTGTTCGACGAGGTCATCACCGGGTTCAGGGTTGCCCGCGGTGGTGCTCAGGCCTTGTTCGGCGTCAAGCCGGATCTGACCCTGCTCGGAAAGATCATCGGAGGCGGCCTGCCGATCGGCGCGTACGGAGGCCGCGCCGACCTGATGGATCTCGTCGCGCCGATGGGGCCCGTCTACCAGGCCGGCACACTCGCCGGTCATCCGATCGCCATGGCCGCGGGTGTGGCGACCCTGCGGCTGCTGGACGATGCCGCTTACGCGAGGCTCGAATCGCTTGGACGGCGGCTCGCGCTCGGTCTGGACCGCGCGCTGCCTGGCGTCCGCATCGTTCGTCAGGGCAGCCTGCTCACGGCATTCGTCGCCGATTTTCCCGCCCTGCATCGCAGGCTTCGCGAGGCTGGGGTTCTGATCCCACCATCTCAGTTCGAGGCCTGGTTCATATCGCTCGCCCACAGCGAGGAGGACATCGATCGCGCCGTCGCGGCCGCCGCCGCGTAACGACCTGTGCTTGGCCTAGGCGCTGCGGCCGAGCTGCGGTGCTCGAATCGTGCGGTCTTCCTCCCAGCGCGCTTCAGCTTCGCCTGTAGGCGTCGACGCCGGGCCGTTCACGAACGGCCACATCTCCGCGGCCATGCGCCGCCAGTTCCCGGTGGCGTTCAGGCTGCCGAGGACGGCGTAGAGGCCGAGGTTGATCCGCTGAAGGACCACGTAGGCAGGCGGAACGTCGCTGTATGGAGCCAGCGGCCCGCGCGCGTCGAAGAAGCGCCGCACGATCTCCGAGGCGAACGCCGGGGTGATGGTCATGGGCGCGTCGCGGAGCACGGTGGAGTAGAACAGGCCGAAGCGATCGACCACGATCTCCGTGGACACCGGCGCGCCCGGCTTCAAGAAGCCGGCGCTCTCCAGCGCCGTGCGGAAGCGCTGGCCGTCGTTTTCGATGACGAGCGAACGCAACGCCTCAACGAGCGGCGCGAGCTCCTCGTCGCTGAAGCGCTTGGTCAGACCGTAGTCGAGAAAGCTCACCCGACCCTGCCCGTGGAACAGGTAGTTGCCCGGATGCGGGTCGCCGTTGAAGGCGTGGAGCCGGTACAGGCTGCGTGAGACGAAGCGATGTATCGTCTCGGCCGCCAGGTCGCGCTCGCCCTGGCTCCACCGCAGCACCTCCTCGAAGGTCGCCCCGACAACCAGCTCGCTGGTGAGGACGCGAGATGTGCTCAGCGCGCTCGCGACGTGCGGCACGTGGATCACCGGATGGCCTTCGTAGTAGCGGGCGAAGCGCTCCTGGTTGTCGGCTTCGAGCAGGTAGTCGACCTCCTCGCGGAGCCGATCGCCAAGCTCATCGATGAGCGACTTGGTATCCAACCCCGGGAAAGCCGCGGCCACGACCCGACGCAACAAGGCGGCGTTCTTAAGGTCGGACGTGATGCTGCGAGCGATTCCTGGGTACTGGACTTTGACCGCGACCGCCGTGCCGCCACGCGTGATCGCGCGATGGACCTGGCCGATGGAGGCGGCCGCGAACGGCACTGGGTCCCACTTCGCGAAGATCCGTTCGGGCGTGTCGCCCAGCTCCTCGGCAATCACCGACGCGGCCAGCTCCGGGCTCATGGGTGGAGCGTTGTGCTGCAGGCGGCCCATCGCGGTGCGAAACGTCGCGGGCATGTCCTCGTCGATGTAGCTCGCCATCTGGCCGAGCTTCATGAGGACGCCTTTCATGGAACCGAGCTCCTCCACGACATCGTCCGCGGTCCTCAGCGCGAGGTCGTGGCGCAGCTGCCCGCGGCGCTCCACGGACGCGAAGATCAGCCAGGGCGACCGCGCCAGGTAGCGGCCGCCGAGGCGGAGGGCCAGGCGCGCGAGCGCAGCACCACGACCCAGTCGAGACTCGCGCATCGTCGTGGACCGGGCCTTGCTCATGCGCGCATCCGGAGCTCGATCCGCTCTCGCGCCTGCTGCACTCCGGGGAGCTCCTCGAAGGCGTAGTCGAGCGCTCCGAGGAGCTGCCGCACCGGTTCGCGTTCCATGACCTCTGGCGCCGGAGCCGTGAAGCCGTACATCGCGCGCGCCGAATCGGAAAGCGTGCCGATCGCAACCTGTCCGAGGTCGCGCCACAGCTCGCGGGTGTCTACGTCCAGCCCGGGCGGGTCCAGGACGTAGGCCATTGCGTCCCGCGCCGCGGGCGTGGCTTGCAGCAGAGGTACCGACTCCAGGTATTCGCGCAGCGCCGCCACACTTGCCGGGACCTGCCCGGCGGGGACTCCAACGATCTCCGCGAAGCTCACCATCTCGGCCACGTAGCGATCAGCATCCGCGGCGTCCAGGGACCGGCCGTAGCGCTGAACCACGTTGACGATCGAATCCACCATCCCGGCATGCACCCACAGCAGCAGTTGGGGGTCCTCAGCGCGGTACTCGAGCCCGGTCACCGCGTCGACTCCCCGCACCCTCTTGTGCACCTCGCGAACACGGGCTGCCGCGCGGTGGGCGCTGGCGGTGTCGCCGTAAGTGACCGTGAGGACATAGCCGCTCGTGGCGGCGAGCCGCCCAAACGGGTTGCGCTTCCAGTCGCTGTGCCCGGCGACCCCGGCCATGGCCAGCGGATGGAGGGCCTGGACCATAAGCGAGCGAATGGCGGCAAGCGGGAAGCTGCGATCACGGTGCACTCGCCAGACGATGCTGCGAGGCCCGTACAGCCCGGCGTCCGCCGGGTGCTCCTGGACCGACCGCTCGTAGGCGCGCGCCAGCGGCTCCATGACGCTCAGCGGCGATCCGCCGCCTAGCGAGTCCACAGGCTCATTGTTCCCAAATACGACTCGAAGTTACCAACAAGACGGCGCCGCCACTCTGGCGACGCCGTCGAGGGGTAAGTGGTGGTGTCTAGAAACCGCGTTGGGCTGCGTCCGCCGCTTCGGCGAGCGCCATGACTGTGTCAAAGAACTCCCTGGACTGACCCTCGAAGAGAAGGTCGGCGGTGAACGACTTGATGGTGGCGACCGCGCCCGCGTTCTGCGTCAGCGTCGGCCGGATGATCGAGACCTCCGGGAGGCCGCTGTTGCGCAAGAAGTCCGTCGGCTCCGGCAGGATCTTGTTCGTCTGAGACAGCTCGGTCGCCGGGTTGTTCAGGTCCGGGAACGTGACCCCAGTCTCGGGGTCGGTGACGCCGGCGAGCGGCTGCGCGACCGCGTTGCCCATCTTGTCGTGCCACAGCCCGAAGTGATCAATTTCCACCCCGCCGATGCTGATCACGACACGCAGAACCTCGAGGTCGGTGACTTTCAGGGCCATCGACGCGTAAAGGCTGGCCCCGCCCTGCTCGATGTAGCCGAAGTGGAAGCCGGCCGTGTTGGCGATCGCCTGCATCCGGCGCGCCGTCGTGGTGACCGGGGGCACCGGCTGGTCCATCGTCGGCGGCGTGTCCTTGTCGTTCAGCGGTATCGCCGGTTCGTTGACAATGTTGACGGCCTGAGCGAACGTGCCGCCAAGGTCGGGATTCTCCGAGCTTCGGTAACGCGTGTAGAAGCTGGTGTCGACCACGAGCTTCAGCAGGTTGGTGAGCCTGCCCACCTGCTGAGCCCCAGTCGCCTGGCTGCTCGGGAGCCTGCGGAACCTCTCGAGGTCGACCGGCTCGGCGCCCCTCGACTGCAGGTATGCGTTCAGGAAAGCGGCGTGGCTCACCTCGTCGTCGGTGTTGTCCGTGATGTACTGCGGCATGTCGCCGTCGAGGTTCGAAAGCGCGGCGATGTAAGCCGGGTTTCCACCGTTGACTCCACCGAGCTCGTTGTACTGCTGCCACAGGTCGGTCTCGATGATCTCGGCGGCGGCCAGGAACCGCAGGATCGCGACGTCGCCCCGGCTGAGGGGGCTGCGTTGAGAGGTCGCCCTCTTGAAGCCGGCCGCTTTCACGCCGGTCGCCAGGATGGCGCCCGCGGGGATCATCGCGCCGGCGACGCCGATGCCCTTCAGGAAGGCACGCCGCCTGACCACGTTGTGCCACCGAGCCTGAAGTTCGTCTTCTTTTTCCGTACCGGATGGGGTCTCGATTTCCACGGCGCACTCCTCGCATGTTTCAACTGAGGGCGACCGCGCGACCTGGTGTTAGTCGCGTGACGGCCGCAGCAACATGTCAGCTGCCGGAGGTTGATAACCATGCGTGTTACTGGGACCGTTGTAACGTCGACGCATACTCTTATGCGAGCCACGGGAGGCTCTAGCGCATAGGACTCGGTCGGGCTAGTCGATCGCTGGAATGACCTCGCGGCCCATGATCTCGATCGACTTCATCCGGTCGACGCCAACAACCCAACCGAAGACGGCTTCGATGCCCACGCCGCCGACCTCAGCTAGAACGCGATGAGACCCAGGCGCGCGGCTGAGATGACGGCCTGCAGCTTGGAGTGGACGTGCAGCTTCTCGATGACATGGCGCACATGCCATTCGACCGTGTGCGGCGCGATGCCGAGATGATCGGCCATCGTCGTCGTGTCCAGGCCTTCGGCCAGCAAGTGCAGGATGTCCCGCTCTCGGGGCGTGAACTCCGCAAGTAGCTCTTCGCGCTCGCGTTTCTGGGTGAGCGCGGCATGCTGTCGCGCGATCGCGCGCGCGAACAGCTCGACCGGGATCAGCACCTCCCCTCGGGAAGCGCGGCGTATGGCTTCGATGATCTGGCCGGCTGTCGCATCCTTGGTCAGGTAGGCGATCGCGCCGGCGTCGATCGCGTCCAGCAGGGCCGTCTCGGATACGTCCGCGCTGTGGAACACGATGGCCGCCTCCGCGTGCTCGCCCTGGATGAGCCGGGCTGCCGCCGGTCCGCTCATGTCCGGGAGCCGGAAGTCGACCAGGATCACGTCGGGTCGGTTCCTGGTCGCCGCCGCGACGGCCTCGGCCCCAGACGTCGCGATTCCCGACACCGCCAGGTCCGGCTCGGTCGCCAGGACCCGGGCGATGGCCGATGCGAGGAGCGGATGATCCTGGACGACTAGAACCTGAACTCGGGTCGCTTCCACCAAGTTGACGCAACTGTAAAGCGAACGCTTGCTCGCGAAAGCTTCTTAAGTCGCGATCCTAGGCGGGCACGGCGACTGCCGGTTCGCGTGGCTCGGCACAGCGGGAAAGGACAGCCTGGAGCTCCTCCATCCGAAATGGCTTCGACAGGTAATCGTCCATGCCCGCCTCGATGCATGCGGCCCGGTCCGCGGGCAGCGCGTTGGCGGTCATGGCTACGATCTGCGGCTGCCTGACGCCGACCAAGGCCCTGATGGCGCGAGTCGCCTCCAGACCGTCCATCTCGGGCATCTGCATGTCCATCAGCACCAGGTCGTATGGCATCTGGCGGACGGCCGCGACCGCCTCGAGACCGTTGGCCGCCAGGTCCGCCCGATATCCAAACCGCACGAGCAGGCGAAGCCCGACCCTCTGATTGATCGCATTGTCCTCGGCGAGCAGAATGCGCAGCGGCAGCCGGCTGCCCATCGTCGGGTCGAAGCCGCTGACAGCCTTGACCACTTCCGCGTGCTGCTGCTTCATCACCCCCACGATCGCGTCGTGGAGCAAGGACTGCCGTATCGGCTTGCGAAGGATGGCGTCGAAGATGTCGCCAAGTTGTGCGCGATCGCCGTGACTCGAGCTGACGAGCACGAGGCGGATGGACTTTCCCGAATGTTGCCGCATCTTCGCGCCTAGGGCGACGCCATCGGTCTCAGGCATCTCGAAGTCGATCAGCGCAAGGTCGAAGATGGCGCCGGACTCCATCCACGCCAGTGCCTCTTTGGGAGTGGCGGTGGACCTGACCTCCATCCCCCACTTCCTCCCGTACCAATCGAGTATGCGGCGGTTGGTGGCGTTGTCGTCGACCACAAGCATGCGCAGGCCCTTGAGCACAGCGTCGTCAACGCCGGCTTCCGCCATGGCTGCCTCCGGAGCACGAATCGTCGCGGTGAAAGTAGTGCCGGAGTCGGGGATCGAGGCCACGGTCAAGGTGCCGCCCATGAGCTCGCACAGCTGTTTCGAAATGACCAACCCGAGACCGGTTCCGCCGTAGCGCCGAGTCGTGGAGGCGTCGACCTGGCTGAAGGGCTTGAAGAGCCGATCCAACTTCTCGGCTGGGATTCCGATGCCCGTGTCCCGCACTGCTACCGATACCTCGTGCACGCCGTCTACGAGATGGGCGCGCAGCTCGGCTACAACCTCGCCTTTGTTCGTGAACTTGATCGCGTTGGAGAGCAGGTTCACGAGCACCTGGCGCAAACGCGACACGTCGCCTTTGAGCCCCGCGGGCACTTCCTCGCTCATGATGTATGCGAGCTCCAGGCCCTTTTTGCTCGCTGCGTCCGCAAGGAGCGCGATCGCGTCCTCGACACAATTCCGGACGTCGAACGGGGCGCTCTCCAGCTCGATCCGGCCGGCCTCGATCTTGGAGAAGTCGAGGATGTCGTTGATGATGCCCAGCAGGTGGTCGCTGCTCGTACGCGTGGTTTCAACGAACTCGTGCTGCTCAGAGTTGAGCGTGGTGTCCAGCAGCATGCTGGTCATGCCCATGATCGCGTTCATCGGCGTGCGGATCTCGTGGCTCATGCTCGCCAGGAACGCGGCCTTCGCCGTGGTCGCCGTCTCCGCGGCCACCTTGGCCCGGGCGAGCTCCTTGGCCTGGGCTGAAAGCTCGACGTTGAAGCGCTCGAGCGCAGCCCGTTTCTGCTGCTCCGTCGCCTCGATGATCTTCCAGCCCGCGAGAAGCGCGGCGGCCTCGCCCAGCACGAATGACGCGTGGATGCCGGCAAACACCAGTGGATGCGTGGATTCGATGCTCGTGTTGTAGACGCTGTCAGAGAATAGCGTCCCAATGACCCCATGTTCGATCGCTACGAACAGGATGGCGAGAAGGAATGGGATCCAATCCTGGTAGATGGCGATCACCGCGAGCATCACGAAGAAGTGGAAATGGGCCTCGATGTAGCCGCCTGAGAACTGGACCACCACCGCCGATGTCGTGATCAGGGCCAGGGTTGCAACCGCAGCCCGGAAGCGAGGGGCCAGCACCCGCACGGCCGCCACCCCGCCAAGGGCGGCGATCATCAGCGGTTCCCCGACAGCCAGGGGCGGGTCGACGTGCCGGATCAGACCGAAGACCACTGTGCCGGCGGCCTGTATCCAGATGAGGTACAGGATGGCCCGATGGCGAAATTCGAAATCCGCGTAGGAGAGGTCGGTTCCCGCCGGCAGGAAGGCGAGCACGCGAGCCTTCAGGCTTGTCAGCCGTGCAGGAAACATCATCGCCTGCGCGCCAGGGTCACGCCCGAGCGCGCCTTCCAGAGCAGGAGGATCAGGCCGAATGCGGCGGCCACCTCGGTCACATTGGCTACTACATCTGGCACGGCCACGGTCTCCACGGTCCCAGCCCCCGGCCCGAACGGGATGCCGGCAGTCCGGGTCAGCGCGTAAAGGGCGAGCAGGGCAATCGTTCCCACCAGACCCGCGAAGTACATGATCCGCCGCAGCTTGTGCACGTCCCCGGGCGTGCGTTGCGAATCGATCGCGTCGGTGGTCAGGGCAAGGCCGAACACGATCAAGCAGACAGCCGCGGCCATGAAGAACAGGCCGTATCCCCACCATTCTTTGAAGTGGTCCTGGGTGATCGACCCGTGCACGCTTCCCGACACGATCAGGCTCAGACCGACCAGCTTTTCCGTTCGCCGGCGTGCCGGCCACTCCCGCGGCAGGGCATTGCTCGGCTCGGGAAAGGCCACCACCATTCGTGGACATGTCTTTACGCGTGGGAGCTACTTTTGTCGCCTATCGGACGATAGAGGCGCGGCCCCTGTAAGCGGATGGGCCTGGTTCGCGGCCGCGTTCGCTCACCGGTCGAGCCTAGCCGCGGATGCGTAACCGCCTGGCCGGTGCCCGGCCGGCTTCGATCCGACCGGGCATCACGGCACGGTTCTAAGCGCTGGGTGCGATCCCCAGGCCGACGAGAGCGTTGACCGCGTCGCCGGCTGTCGCGTAGACGACTGACCGGGCGCCGGTGTCGCCGAACGCTCCGGAGGGCGGGACCGCGTCACCCTCGTAGAAGCGGTCGTTGGGCGGGTCGATACCGGCGATGTCGTTGATGAGGACGCGGTGCTCGCACTCGATACCGCAGATCTGCGCGGCCGCTTCGGCCACGAAGATGCCGAGGCTCGAGCCGTCGGTCGCGCCGGCCTTCACCGCGCCCAGGTATGCACCGATGAAGATCGATTCCAGGTTCTGTCCCATCGCAAGCATGGGGCTGGCGCTGTCGAACGTCCCAGAAGGGAAGGCGAAGTGGGCGAAATCGAAGGCGCCGCCTTTGGAAATCAGGGTTGCCAGATGGGAGCTCTCCTGGTTGAAGGCGGCCTGGAAATAGCGACGGTGCGAGCTATTGAGAAGAGTGTTGGTGGCCGGGTCGCCCGGGACCGAATATGGCGACCCGTTGCCAAGCGCGTTGCCGTAGAAGGCGATGCCGATTCGCTCGGCACCGACCGCGGCGTTCACGAAATCGAGAACAGCATTCGAGGATGCAAAGACGTTGGTGGCCTTGCCGAGGCTCGCCACAGCGATGGCGGTGCCACCGCCCGCGAGCAGGAGCTTCTGCATGAATCCGCGCCGCGTCGCCATCGGCTTGAACTGGTCGACTGACTTGAGGATCTGCTCCAAACGCCCGGTGTCGGGTGTGAGGTGGTCGGTCATCCGCGCCTCCGTTGGCAATCCGGATGATCGCGCCGCTCCTCGCCATGAATACGGTGAGCCGGATGTTGCCTGCATCTCAATACGCAAGCCGGACATGAACGGATCAGGCAACTACGGCGCGGCGATGAAACCGATGCCCGTCAGCGGGCTCGCGGTGATGGCGATATCGCCGGCTGCTGATTGACCGCCTGGCGCGGCTGCGGCGACGCTGCGGACTGCGTGACGCCGGCCCGCGGGCTCATCAGGGGCAAGCCGGCCCAGTTGGCCTGGTCGAGGTCGGTGGCGCCGGAAATTCCAGGCACGACCCCGGTGGAGCTGAACTGCCAGACACGCCACCCGTTTCCAACCCAGTTGCCGGCAGGAACTTTCGGCGATCTGACAAGCCAGTTGGCGATCCACAGCGGGTCGGCGCCGAAGGTTGTGGGATTGCCGAGGGTGCTGAACCAGAAGTTGTAGTTGGTGTAGATCGCCGGCCACACACCCATGTCGGTCTTGATCCGGTTGACCGCCGTGTGAAGGCTCGCGATTATGGACGCCGCGCTCTGACCGTCCGTCACCTCGATGTCGAGCGCCGGCACCATGTCCTGCGGGGCATATGCAGCCGCGCTTTCCAGTGCCAGCGCCTGCGCAGCTGGGTCCTGGTTGGGTTCGAAGAAGAGGTAGGCGCCGCGCGTGATGCCCGCCGCCTGCATCCCGGACCAGTTGGCTGTGAAGGTCGTGTCGCGGAAGCTCGCCCCATCCCCGAACCGCGCGTAGGCGAACGAGTAGCCGGCCGCCGCCACGTTGGTCCAGTCGACCGTGCCCTGGAAGCTCGATACGTCGATTCCGCGCCGGCCCGGTTGAAGCACCCTGCCGATCCGGGCGCCGCCACTTTCGGTGAACCACAGGTTCAGGTCGGCGCCCATCACGATTCCGTTCGGAAGACTGGCGGGGGTAATTCCCGCGGTGTATTCAGTCACGACGCCGGCGGGCGTGATGCTCGCAACGCGGTTGCCGCTCGCCTCAGTGAACCAGAGGGCGCCATCCGGCCCGCCGGCGATCGCCGCCGGCTGGCTCGACGCCGTGATGCCTGCGCTGAAATGGGTGGCCACGCCGGCAGTCGTTATGCGCACGACATCATCCGCCGATGACTCGGTGACCCAGAGGTTGCCATCCGCGCCGGATGCGATCGCCTGGAGGTTTTGCGGGTTGACGCCGTCGGCGAACTCCGTGATGACCCCCGTGGTCGTGATTCGGCCGATCCGACCGCCGTTCTGCTCGGTGAACCAGAGGTTGCCGTCCGGGCCCGACGTGATCGCTGTCGGGACACTTCCGTTTGTGAGTCCGGTCGTGAAGGGCGCCAGAGCACCGCTCGGGGTCATGCGTCCAATCGCATCCGAACCGACTCCGCCGTTCCGGGGCTCGGTGAACCAGAGATTGCCGTCAGGCCCGGCGGTTATCCCCGCCGGCGAACCGCCGGTCGCCGCCGCGAACTCGGTCACGACCCCGGCCGGCGTTATGCGCCCGATCTTGTCCGCAGTCGCTTCCGCGAACCAGACGTTTCCGTCCGGTCCTGACGCGATCCCCTCGAGCCCGGCGTTGAGGGTGAGCCCGGCCGTGTACTCGGTCACGACCCCGGGCGGCGTGATCTTCGCGATCTTGTTGGGGCTGGCCGGCTCGGTGAACCAGACATTCCCATCGGCGCCATAGGTGATCTGGCCGCCGGGGCTGCTGATGCCGGTCGAGAACTCGCCGATGCTGCTTGCCTGTGCCGGCGCCACCGCCAATGCAAGGAACCCGGCTGCCACGATCGCAGCCGCGAGAAACCGCGCCCTCACGACAGCCACAGCAACGCCGCGGCGATCGCGGCCGGCACCGCCTGCACGATCAGGATTCTCCGGCTCACCGTCGCTCCTCCGTATACACCGGCGACCACGATGCAGGCCAAAAAGAAGGTCAGGATCGGCCGCCCGCCGATGATCCCATACCAGAGCAGGGCCCACAGAAGACCGGCGGCCAGGAAGCCGTTGTAGAGGCCCTGGTTGGCGGCCAGCACAGCTGACGCGGCGGCGAACTCGGGCGACGTCCCGAATGTGCGGCGGCCAGACGGCGTTCGCCAGAGAAACATCTCGAGTACGAGGAAGTAGACGTGCAGGGCCGCGACCAGGGCGATGACAACGGTTGCCGCCACGCCCACCGCGTTAGGTTAGCTGCGGAGATGACATGCTGAAAGCCCTGAGCTCGCCGAGGCGGCCGCCCTCGGAAGTCATGATCGTCGGCGCCATGGCCATCGCGGTCCTGGCCCTTCACCTGGCGACCAACGGCCAGTACGACTTCCACCGTGACTCGCTCTATTACATGGACAGCGCGCGGCATCCGGCGTGGGGCTACGTCGACTATCCACCGGTAACGCCGACGATTGCCCGCTTCAGCCTCTGGCTCTTCGGCGCGTCGGTGCGGGGACTCAGGTTGTGGCCGTCGATAGCGGGCGCGGGGATGGTCGTTTTGGCCGCCCTCATCGCGCGCGAGCTCGGCGGCGGCCGATCGGCGCGCCTGCTGGCGGCGGCGGGCGCCGCGACCAGCCTCGTTCTGCTGGGCGCCAACTGGCTGTTCCAGACGGTCACGTTCGATCAGGTCGTCTGGCTCTCGTGCCTGTGGATCGTAGCGCGACTGCTCAGGACTGGGGACAAGAGGCTCTGGCTGGCCCTTGGTGCGGCGATCGGAATCGGGATTGAGACCAAGTACACGGTGATCGGCCTCATCCTGGGCCTGACCGTAGGGACTTTGGCGTCCCAGCTGCGGCGAGACCTCACGAGCCCCTGGCCGTGGCTGGGTCTTGGCGCGGCATTCCTGATATTTCTCCCGAACCTCCTGTGGCAGGTTGGCAACGACTGGCCGTCGGTGCAGTACACGTTGAACCACAAGTCCAATCAGTCGGTCGATTTCTCACCGATCACGTTCCTGGCCCAGCAGCTGGCGCTGATCGGCCCTATCGCAATCCCCGTCTGGGTCGCGGGACTGTACTGGCTGTTGCGCTCGCCGGCTCGACGCATGCTCGGCGTCGCCGCAATGGTGACGTTCGTGCTTTTTCTGTTCACCGGAAAGAGCTACTACGTAGGCCCGCTGCATCCGTTTCTCATCGCCGCCGGAGCCTGCGCGCTCGAGGAGTGGACCCAGAAGCGTTGGCGGTGGCTTCGCGTCGGCACCGGCGCGGCCCTCACCGTCCAGGCCATAGTGCTGCTGCCGCTGACGCTGCCCATATTGCCGGAGCCGGTCATGGCCCGCTCGCCACTCGCGCCGATCAGGACGGACTTCGCCGACACCGTCGGCTGGCACGACCTGGTCGCGCAGGTAGCGGTTGTCTACCGTGGCCTGACGAAGGACGAGCAAGCCAGGGTGGTGATTCTCACCGACAACTACGGCGAGGCCGGGGCCATCAACACGTACGGACGCGAGCTCGGGCTGCCGAATGCGGTCAGCGGCGAGCTCTCGTACTACTACTGGAAGCCCAGCTCGCTCGACGGTCCGGTGATCACGGTCGGCATTGACCCGACCTTCCTGGTCACTCTCTTCGGTCAGTGCCGGCAGGTCGGGACGATCTCGAACTCGTATGACCTGCACAACCAGGAGTTCGGCGCGCCGCTGGCCATCTGCCGGCAGCCGAAATATCCACTCGATCAGCTGTGGCCCCGCCTGAAAGCATTTCGCTGACCAGGGCCTCCACCCGAGATAGCATTCGTGCCCAGTGATGGCACGCCTCGCTCGACGGACGTTCGGCTTCCGCGCCGCCATTGGTTGGGTGTCGCTCCTCCTGGTTGTCGCGAGCTGCGGAGGCACCTGCGGCACCGTTCAGGTTGAGCCGATCGAGGGCTACTGGTCGTGGGAGGGCAACGGGGTGCAGCAGATCACCAGCCTCGGTTCGGGGGACTTCCAGGGGGCCATCGTCAAGGCCTCTTCGTCGATCGGCAAGTGCGCGGCGCCGGTTGGCCGTGCCGTCCTGAAGCTTCACGGAAGCGCCACGCATTACACCGGGCAGGACGAATGGTTCCGGGAGGCCAACTGCGTTCGGCGTTTCAGCACCGACGCGGTCGTCGACCTCACGAACGGGAACAACACTGCGCACCTGTGCTCGACGGGCCCCTTCACGGACGTGGCGCCGGTCAGCAACTGCGAAGACCTGCCTCGGCTGCCTAACTACACGCCCCAGTGAGATTCGGCTTTGCCTGAGCGGCGCTGAACATCATCTAGCTTGCCCAAACTCCGGCCGGCGCGGCAGTTCGCGCCCGCCGCGCAGATCCAGCGGTCGACCCAGCGCAAGGCTGATGAGAGTTTGCTGCCGGCAGGAGGCCTGCCGGCAGCGTTTTGCGGACTAGAGGTTCTCGTGGATGAGCCGTCCAAGCGTCTTGTACTTGTCAGGCTGGCTGCTCTTCAGGTAGAAGGCGAGCCCGATGCCGGCGATGAAAATCACGGCATCGATCGGACCCAGCCAGTTGGCCAGCCCCAGGCCGCCTCCGATGAAGCTCAGGTTCTGGAACAGCAGGAACAGCACGGCCGCCTGCCCGATGAGCGAGATGATCGGCGCCAGCACGGTGCTCCACCAGTGGACCTCGGTGCCGTGGTTGCGCCAGAAGTAGACGAGGATCGCGACCGAGACGAGCGCCTGCACCGCCAGGATCACGATCACGCCCATGACAGCCATCAACCCGTATAGGTCCAGGTAGGCCTGCTGGGTCGGGTTGTCACGGCCGGCGAACAGTGCAAACGCGATCACGATCAAAGCAGCGATCACCGATTGCGTGATCGATGCGATGTGAGGGCTCTTGTACTTGGGATGCGTCTTGCCCAGGCTCACAGGCAGCACGCGCTCGCGTCCCAGCGAGTAGAAGTAGCGCGCCGCCGTGTTGTGGAACGCCATGCCGCAGGCAAAGGAACCCGTGATGATCAGGATGCTGAGCAGCTGCGACACGCCGACCACCGCGTACTGGGAGGCCGGGAGCAGGTAGAAGTGCGCGGGGTCCGTCTGCGACTGGGCGATGGCAGCATGAAGGTTGGGGTAGCCCGCGAAGGGCGCCCAGCTGGTGATGATGTAGAAGATGCCCAGCCCGACAACCGAGACGTACATCGCGAGCGGGACTATGCGCTTGGGGTTCCTGGATTCCTCGCCGTAGTTGGGCGCCATCTCGAAGCCGACCCAGGACCAGAAGGCGAAGAACAGTCCGATCGCGGCCGCTCCGCCGGCGAGAGTTCCGGCAGGCCCAAAGCCCTGGAACGCCTTGACCGGGTTGAGCGCTTCCAAGGTGAACGCAGTCGACGTGGTGAGGCCGCGAGCGATCATGAACAGGTCGAAGATCAAGAGAAACACGACCTCGCCGACCAGGAACACGCCGAGGATTCGGGCCGTAATTCTGATGTCGAAGTAGGTGATCAGCGAGATCGCCACGACCATGAAGAGTGCCAGCCAGGGCCACTGGATGTAACCGAGCCACGTGAGCCCGGTGAGCGAACCCAAGTTGGTCAAACCGAGCTGCAGGAAGTACGCAAAGCCCCCGCACAACGAGGCTTCGAATACTGAATATGCGACGACCGCGGCAAACCCCGTCCCCAGCCCAAGCTCTCGGCCCAGCCCGTGGCTGATGTAGGAGTAGAAGCCACCGGCGGTCGTGACCTTGCGAGACATCGCGACGTATCCCACCGAGAAGATCGTGAGCACGATGGTGGCGAACAGGAACGCTGCCGGCGTCCCGAGCCCGTTGCCGTAGCCGACGGCGATCGGGGTGTTGAACAGCATCGCCGAGATTGGCGCCGAGCCTGTAACCGTCAGGAAGAGAACTCCTGCCAACCCCACCGCGCCCTTGCGCAGGGTCGACACGTCTCCTCGCTTCGAGACGTCGAATATGTCGGCTTCCGCCTGCGCGAGCGGTTCAACGCCGACGTCAACCGTGTCTTTAGCCATGTTGCGTCCCCTCCTTGAGCTCCTGAATCACGTCCGCCATCAATAAACCTCCAGGTACTCCTGGAGCTCCCAGTCCGTCACGTGGTCCGCGAATCTCTGCAGCTCATACCGGCGCATGACGGTGTACGCCTTGACGAACTCCTCCCCGAGCAGCTCTGTGATCCTGTCGTCGCCCTCGAGCAGGCTCAGCGACTCCTCGAGCGTGGTCGGAAGCTTTGGTTTTGACTCATCCTCCTCAGCCGGCGGGTGCGCGGGCGCCTCGAGCTCGAGCTTGTCCTCGATGCCCAGCAGCCCGCTCGCCAGCAGCGCAGCGCCGACGAGATACGGATTCGCGAGCCCCGACGGCGCGCGGTTCTCGATGTGGCGGGTGTCCGCCGAACCGCCCTTGATGCGCACGAGCGCGGAGCGGTCCTCGGGGCCCCACGAGACGTTGGTCGGGCTGAACGTGTGGCGGCGGCGGCGCTTGAGGCAGTTCAAGGTGGGAGCCAGCAGCGCGTAGGTCGAGGCGGCATGCTCGAGCTGGCCGGCGACGAACTGCCGCCCCACCTTCGACAGCCCGTGCTCCGCACCGTCCTGCGACATCGCGTTCTTGCCACCGTCGAGGCGCAGCAAGCTCATGTGGGTGTGCGCGCCGCAACCGGCCGAGCCGGCAAAAGGCTTGGACATAAAGGACGCGAGCAGGCCCTCTCGCCGCGCGATCTCCTTGACTCCGTTCTTGAAGCTGAAAGCCTTGTCGGGGCCGGCCATGCCGCGGCCCGGCGTGTAGTTGATCTCCCACTGCGAGCCCGCGTACTCGCAGTTGGCCGTGATGATGTCGATGCCGAACTCGCGCATCTGGTCGATGATTCGATCGATGGCCGGCACCCATGTGTTCCGGACCGAGTTGAAGATGTGGTAGCCCGTGAAAAGCGGTTGGTGTGTCACCGGATCGAGCAGGTAGAACTCGCTCTCGGTCCCGATCAGCGGCTCGAAGCCCATCGCGTGGGCGCGGTCCAGCACCCGCCGGAAGACCTGGCGTGGCGACGCGGCCAGCGGCCGGCCGTCCGACCATGACGCCTCGCAGATGAATCTCGCCGTTCCTTCCGCCCACGGCACGACGGCCCCGGTGGCGGGGTCCGGACGGAGGAGCTGGTCGGCGTACGCGACCTCTTCGTTGTAGAAGGTGCCGGGCACCACGTCGGACCTCGTGTCGAGCACCGCAGCGCCGCCGTACATGTTCAGGCCGTCGTTCGCGTAGCTCGCCGCGTGGTCGATGGGGACGATCTTCGAACGGCTGGTTCCGTGCATGTCCGGCAGCTCGAAGCGGACGTTGCGCACGCCGCGCTCCTTCCACTGCGCAAGCTGCTGCTCGACCGACACGGACTTGTCCTCGGCTATCGCCATGGCATCAACTCCTGGTTCCGTTATCCCAGGCGCCGATCTCGAGGCCGATCCCCGCCGCCAGCGCCTTCACCGATTCCTCTTGCGCTTTCGTTGCGATCGCGAGCACGCCGCCCTCGCGGCCGTCGCCGCGCAGCAGCGCCTCGGCAACAGCTCGGGGCGGCTGCAGATGGCGCCCGCCCCATCCCAGCGATGGATACGAGTCGTGCACGACCACCAACGATCCCTTGGGGCCGCGGATCAGCATCTCGAGCTCGACGAAATGCCCCACGTCCCAGTCCGCCCCCGGTGCCTGCACCGGCTGGCCGTCGAGCTCGCTGAGTAGGACGTCGATCGACGGCCGGCTGCCCCAAAAGCGCCCCGTGCGCACGTTCGCGATCAGGCGCACGCCCATCTCGTTTGCCTCCTCGACGAGGCGCTCGACCCGCTCGTCATTCCACTCGCCGCGCAGGGAGACCGAGCGCAGCTCGCCGGAGGAAGCGGCCTCGATGGCCTGCGCGAGACGCTGCGCCGAGGTGCCCGATTGCTCGACAGGCGCCGTCGGGAGCTCGTACTGATAGTTGGTGAGGCTGACTGCGCCGGTCGGCACGTCCGAGCCCGGGTGCGGCTCGGGCAGCACAGTTCGCGCCCGCAGTGCGATCAGGTCCGCGTCGATCGGCCTTCCATCCCAGGTGGAGAAGCCGCTTTCGTTGAGCACGCGCGCGGCCCAGAAGGGCCCGCAGAGGTTGTCCTTCTGCTGCTCGCCGGAGCTTCCGCCAAGAACGGTGAGGGCGCTCGTCCCCATCGCCTACACCGTCCTCATGTAGCGGTCGCGCTCCCAGTCGGTCACCGTCTCGCGGAAGGCCTTGACCTCCCATGCGCGCGAGGTCACGAAGTAATCGCTGAAGCGCTCGTCGAGCGCCTCGCGCAGAACCTGGTCGGACTCGAACGCGCGAATCGCGCTCTCCAGCGAGCCCGGCAGCTCCGGCAGCTCGCCGCGCGAATAAGCGTCGCCCTCGATCGGGGCGGGCGGCGTCAGCTTCCGCTTGATGCCGTCCGCGGCGGACGCGGCGACGGCAGCGATGGCGAGGTAAGGGTTCGCATCCGCACCCGGGCGGCGGCACTCCAGGCGGCACAGCTCGGGATGGTCCTTGCGCACGATCGCGCGCACCGCGCATGAGCGGTTCTCGACCCCCCAGCTCGCGTTGACCGGCGCGAACCAGCCAGGTACGAGGCGCTTGTAGGAGTTGATCGTCGGGTTGAGCAGCAGGGACGCCGCCGGCAGGTGCTCGAGCACGCCCGCGATGGCAGAGCGAAGCACCGCGGGCAGCGCATCGCCGTCGGATGCGCGAAACGCGTTCGCGCCATCGGCCCAGCACGACAGGTGGACGTGCCCGCTGGAACCCTCCTCGCCGGGGGCGGACTTGGCGAGGAAGCTCGCACGCAGGCCCATCGTGGCCGCGATGTCCTTGACCGCCAGCTTGGTCAGCGCGGCATCGTCCGCGGCGCGCAGGGCAGGCCGTGCGCCGAGGTTGATCTCGAGCAGACCCGGCCCGGCTTCGGTATGCACGGCGGAGAGCTCGACGCCCAGGGCTTCGAGGGCCGGCACCAGGGCGCGGATGAAGCCGTCGAACCCGCCCAGCTCGCCAAAGCTGTAGCTCAGCCCGCTGGACAAAGGCTTCCCATCGCCGTGCCACAGCCGCAGCTCGTACTCGACCGCGGCCATGGCCTCGTAGCCCAGCCTGGACAGCCCGGCCAGCACCCGGCGCAGGACCTCGCGCGAGGCGAGCTCGCACTGGGTGCCGTCCGGCCAGCTCGGGGTGGCGAGACAGACTTTCCAGCCCGGCCGCCAGGTCAGGTCGTGAAGCGTGGTCGGGTCTGGGTGAACGATGAGGTCGCCGGCTCCGGAGCGGATGCCGAACTTCGTGTAGTCGCTGATCGGCGTGTCGGTCGGGTCGAGGCCGAGCAGCAGGTCCGTCATCACCGTGCCGTGGCGAAGCGCGGACTCGAACGCTGCGGGTCGCAGCGCCTTCCCGCGAATCGACCCGTTGACGTCGGGCATGCCCAGCAGGATGAACTCACCGCCATCTGCGGCCTGTCCAGGGTCAGACACGGTCCTTGGCGCCGCCTTCGCGATGGTGCTCAAAGCTTCTTCTCGACCGCCTGCTCGACAGCTTCGACGGTGGCCTTGAACCGCTCGACCATCTCGTCCAGCTCCGCGTCGGTGCTGGTGAAGGCGGGCGCGAGGAGAACCTCATCGCCCGCCAAGCCGTCCGGCGTGGAATGCGTCGAGCTGACGAGCAGCCCGAGCTCGAACGCGGTGTCGTCGACCAGCGTCGCGACGTCGAGCTCGTGCGGCAAGAACGACTTGCCGTCGCGAGGATCGATCAGCTCCACGCCGAGGAGGAACCCGCGGCCGCGCACCTCGCCGACGATTCGCGACCCCTCCAACGCACCCTGCAGCTGCTGAAGCAGGCGCGGGCCGCGCTCGCGTACCCGATCCACCAGCTTGTGCCGGACGATGTAATCGAGGACGGCCAGGCCCACGGCGCTGGGCAGCGGAGCCCCATCCCACGTGTGGCCGAGGTCGAACTCGGCCGAGCCTTCCGCAAGCGCGTCATAGACGTGCTCGCGGCACAGGATCGCGGCGAGCGGCCAGTAGCCGGCGCCGAGACCCTTGCCGATGGTGACGATGTCGGGCTCGATCGGCAGCTGATGCGCCGCCAGCCACGTGCCGGTGCGGCCCATGCCGGTGACGATCTCGTCGAAGCAGATGACAAAGCCGTGCTTCTCGCGCCGCTCCGCGAGCCCATGCCAGAAGCGGTCCGGGGGCGAGTAGCCCGGAAGCGCGGCTGCGCTCACCGGCTCGCAGAAAAAAGCGGAGACGGTGTCGGGGCCTGCCTCCTTCAGCGCCCGATCGAGCGAATCCAGCGCGGCCTGGCCGGTCGCATCGAAGCGCGGGGTCGACGGCGGGATGTGCAGGTACGCAGGCATGTACTCGGCGTACGGATCCTGCAGGGATCGGCGCCGCCCGCTCAGGGCGAGCGTGCCTAGCGTGGACCCGTGATAGGCCTGGGCAGGCGAGATGATGCGCCACCTGTCCCGCTGCCCGCGATCGACGTGGTAGGTGCGGGCCAGGCGGACCGCCGTCTCGTTGGCCTCCGAGCCGCCCGTGGCGAACTTGACACGGGCCATCTCCGGGATGAGCTCGATCACGCGATCGGCAAGGTCTTCCTGCGGCCGGGTGGTGAAGTGATGGTTGTAGAAGTAGGAGATCTTTTCGGCCTGGGCGGCCGCGGCGTCGGCCATCTCGGTCACCCCGTGGCCGAGACAGGCCACCATCGCGCCGCCTGAGCAGGCGTCTAGGATCCGGTCACCGCCGACCGTCTCGAGCCAGACACCCTTCCCACTTTTGATGCTCGGATACGCCAGGTCGAGGAAACGGGGGAAGACGTTGGTCTCGTCGGCGCGAACAGTCGCTTGCGCCATGCCCCTCCCTACCTCCACACGCCGCGCCGCCGGATGGCGGCAAGCACGGCCCGCAAGCCCTGCTCGCTGTTGGCGACATGCTCCTGCATCACCGCCTCGGCTGCGCCGGCGTCTCCCCTCTCGATCGCCTCCAGCAGCTCCTCGTGCTCGCCGGAGATCCGCAGGTGCCAGGCCTCGGATTCGGGGAGCAGCGTCATCGCGTCGTTGAGGCGAAGCCGGATCTCCTCGATTGCGCGCGTCAACAACGCGTTGCCTGTCGCATTCGCGACGGCGATGTGGAAATCCGTGTCGTGCCGCATGTAGTCCGGCTCGGTGGTGGACGCCACCATGCCCTGGATGGCTCGGCGCATGCACGATAGGTCTGCGCTGCGGCGGGTCCCCGCGGCAACCCTCGCCACCGCGGGTTCGACGATGCGCCGGTACAGCAGCAGATCCTCGAGCTCCTTGCGCTGTCGCATCACCCTGACGATCAGGTCGTCGGCGGCCAGCGAGTCCTCCTCGGGATGCGTGATGAACGTTCCGCCGTGGCGGCCGCGCCGCGCTTCGACCAGGCCCGCGGCCTCGAGCAAGCGCAGCGCGTGCTGGATGGTCGGGCGCCCCACGCCGAACATGCCGGCGAGCTCGCGCTCCGCCGGTAACGCCTCGCCGGGCTTGATCAGGCGCAGCGCGATGTGGCGGCGGATCTGCTCGGCGACATATTCGTGGGCGCGGACCTGGTGGATGGGTTCGAAGCGAACCGGCGATTCCGCCGACCCGTTCGCGCGCAGAGCGGTCTTAACGGCCACGGGCCGCCCCCGAGTCCACCCGCGCGACGTGCTCCAGGAACCTGTCGAACAGCCGCATCGTCGAGCGCCGGACGGCCGGGGCGCGCCGGTTGGTCTCCTCCAGCAGCGCGTCGGGGTCGACGCCGTCTCCGTCCAGCTCGTGCCGGTACGCGCGCACCCAGCTGTCCATGATCTCCGGCGTGACCTCAGGATGAAACTGCAGGCCGAGGCTCTTGCCGATCACGTATGCCTGCGGGCCGACCTCGGTGTCCGCGATGAGCCTGGCGCCGGGCGGCAGGGTGAAGGTGTCGAAATGCCACTGGAACCAGGGGCCTTCGGGGATGAGGTCGGGATCTTTCGAGCGCACGGGAAGCCAGCCGATCTCGGAGCGGTCGGAGCGAAACGACCTACCTCCCAGGACGCGGGCCATGAGCTGGCCGCCGAAGCAGAGGCCCAGGAAAGGAACGTCATGCTGGGCCGCCTGCCGGATCAACTCCGACTCGCGGTGGATGAACGGGATCGCATCGTCGAAGGCCGCGAACTCGGAGCCCAGGGACCCGACGAGCTGGTAGTCGCGCGGATCGGGGATCTTCTCCTCGAGGTCGATGCGCAGGATGTCGATCTGCGCATCGCGCTCCTCCAACCACTCGCTCAGCAGGCCGGGAGGGGTCGGCTCTTCATGCTGGACGATGAGCGCCTTCAGCTTTGCTGCCATCACGCAGGCTTTGCCTCGAGCCTGGCTTCGAGCTGCTTCGCGACATGGCCTACCGCTCGCGCGAAGCGCGCGACCATCTCGGCCAGCTCCTCGTCGGTGCTCGTGAACGGCGGCGCGAAGAGTGTCTGGTCGCCGGCGAAACCGTCGCGCGTCGGCATCGTGGAGTAGGTGATGAGGCCGCCCTCGAAGGCGACGTCGTCGACCGTGCCTGCCGTCCGCAGGTCCGGCGGCAGGAACGATTTGCCGTCGCGTGGGTCGACATACTCGACGCCCAGCAGATAGCCATGACCGCGGACCTCGTGCACCATCGGGACGCCCTTCAACGCGCCGGCCAGCTCGTCGCGCAGCCGGGGGCCCCGCTCGCGCACGCGGTCGACGAGGCCTTCCCTCTTGAGGACGTCCATGACCTTGAGGCCGACCGCGCACGATAGCGGCGCGCCGTCCCACGTGTGGCCGAGCGTGAACTTCCTTGATCCGTTCGCGATCGCGTCATAGACGTGCTGCCGGCACAGCACCGCGCCGATGGCGGCGTAGCCGGCGCCCAGGCCCTTGGCCGTGGCGATGATGTCCGGAACGATCGGCAGGCTTTCCGCGGCAAACCAGCGGCCCGTGCGTCCAATGCCCGTGACGATCTCGTCGAAGCAGATCAGAAAACCGTGCCGCTCACGACGCTCGGCGAGCCCCTGCCAGAACTTCTTGGGCGGGCTGTAGGCCGGAAGGGCGGCGGCGCTGATGGGTTCGCAGAAGTAGGCGGACACGGTGTCGGGGCCGGCGGCTTCGAGCACTCGATCGAGGGCGTCGAGCGCGCCCTGTCCGCTGGGATCGAACCGCCAGGTGCTCGGCGGGATGTGCAGATGAGTCGGCATGTAGGGCTCGAAGGGACGCTTTAGACCCGGCCTTCCGGTGAGGGCGAGCGTGGCCATCGTCGGGCCGTGATACGCCTGCGCCGGCGAGATGACCTGCCAGCGCTTGGTGTCGCCGCGGTCGACGTGGTAGCGGCGCGCGATCTGCATCGCCATCTCGTTGGCCTCGGCGCCACCGGTGACGAAGCGAACGCGCGTGAAGCCGTTGGGGGCGACGCCCGCGAGCTCGTGGGCGAGCTCCTCCTGCGGAGGGTTGGTGAGCCGCTCGTTGTGGACGTAGGCCAGCTTTTTCGCCTGCGCCCGCGCCGCCTCGATGATGTCGCGCCTTCCATGGCCGAGCGTCGCGGCCATCGAGCCGCCGCTCATGGCGTCGAGGTAGCGCTTGCCCGACGCGCCCTCGACCCACACTCCGTCGCCTCGAACCAGGACCGGGTAGCGCCGGCCGAACTCGAGCGGCAGGACATGCGTCGACTGACTGACAACCACGGTTTCCCCGGCTCCGGCCATGCCGCCTACCCCTCCAAAAACGCTCCGCTGCGTTCCCGGCCGTAAGTCCCCACCCGTCGCCGCAAGCGGCGCCGACCTCCCCGCCAGGGGGAGGGCGGATCGATACTATCATCGCAAAGGACCACATATTTGCCCATTTTTCCTCGCGTGACGATCTGACGATGCGTGCCGTGCAGGTCACGCGCTTCGGAGGCCCCGAGGTGCTGGAGCTGGTCGACGTAGAGCGGCCCGCGCCCATCTCGACCGAGGTCCTCGTCCGCGTCATCGCGGCGGGCGTTAACCCCGTCGACTGCAAGACGCGGCGGGGCGAAGGGGTGGCGCGCTGGCTGGGTCAACCTCCCTTCATCGTCGGTTGGGACGTTTGCGGCACAGTGGAAGCCATGGGCTACGGAGTGACCCGCTTCCAGGCCGGCGATGTGGTGTACGGGATGCCCTGGTTCCCACGCTCTGCCGGAGGCTATGCGGAGTACGTAGCGGCGCCTTCGAGACAATTCGCCCTCGCCCCGAAGGGCATCTCGCCCTCGGAAGCCGCGGCCCTTCCGCTGGCAGCGCTCACCGCGTGGCAGTGCCTTGTCGACTCGGCCCACCTCGAGAACGGCCAGACCGTGCTGGTGCACGGCGCGTCGGGAGGTGTCGGCCACCTTGCCGTGCAGATCGCCGAAGCGCGCGGGGCGCGCGTCATCGCAAGCAAGCATCGGGGCGATGGCGAAGCCCTGGGGGCGCGAAACGTGGACGTCGCACTCGACCTGGCCGGAGGTGGCGACACCGAGGCGCTGCTGGCCACGGTGCGGGAGGGCGGTTTCCTGCTTGCGGTCGCCGACGGCGCTGACGACAAGGTGAAAGCGGAGGCGGTTCGGCGCGGCGTTCGCGTCATCGAGACGCTGGTGGAACCCGACGGACACGGCCTCGAGGAAATCTCGAGGCTCGTGGAGTCGGGCCGCCTCGAGGTGAAAGTGGGGGAAGCCTTTCCACTCGAACAGGCGGCTCGCGCGCATGAGGCGCTCGAGAAGGGAGGGCGCAAGGGCAAGCTGGTGTTGGTCCTCTAAATGACGATCGCAGTCGGCGTCACGCTTCGCCCATTGACCGGCAGTGAATTCCCGCCGAAGCTGGCGCTGAATCAGCGTTACTTCGAGAGCATCGAGGCGGCCGGCGCTGTCGCGCTGCCCATCCCAATCGTCGCCGACCCTGAACGGCTGCGATATCTGTACGAGCGCATCGACGCGCTGCTCCTGCCCGGAGGCGCCGACGTCGAACCGCGCCGCTATGGAGCGGTCCCGCGCGAGGATTGCCATCTGGGTGTCATTCCGGAGCTCGATGACGTCGAGCTCCGCCTGGCGGAGTGGGCGCTGGCCGACGGTCTTCCCGTGCTCGGCATCTGCCGCGGCATCCAGGCCCTGAACGTCGTGTGCGGCGGAACCCTATGGCAGGACCTGCAGGTCGAGGGCGCGGCCCGCACGTCGCACGACCAGGAGCCGCGCGATGCTCTGATCCACGACCTTGACGTCGAGCCGGGCTGCCTCCTCGCGCGCTCGATGGGGGTGACCCACGTTCGGGTCAACAGCCTCCACAACCAGGCCATCCGGGACCTGGGCGCGCCGCTTCGCGCCGTGGCGCATTCGTCCGACGGCCTGATCGAAGGTGTGGAAATGCCGTCGGCCACCTTCGTGGTGGGCATCCAGTGCCACCCCGAGGAGCTCAGCCGGAAGGAAGCGTGGGCCGCCCGCCTCTTCAACGCCCTGGTCGAGGCCGCGAACGAGCGCCGGCGCGCCGGATGATCCAGCCGGGCCGCTGTATGTTGGTTCGCGCATGAAGGTCGCGGTCGCACAGCTCAGCGCGACGATGAACAAGCCGGCCAACCTCGAGCGGATCGCCGAGCTGACAGCCCGTGCGGCCGGCGCCGGCGCCCAGCTTGTCGTCTTCCCCGAAGGAGCGATGTGCGATTTCGGCTCCAAGACCGACGACCTTCACAGCACAGCCGAGCCTCTCGATGGACCGTTTGTCCAGGCCCTTTCGAAGCTCGCGGACCGATTCGCCCTGACCGTTGCGGCGGGGATGTTCGAGTCGATTCCCGGAGATCGCCTGATCTACAACTCGGCCGTCGTGGTCGCACCGTCCACGGGCGTTGCG
>Ga0073928_10001788_pt1 | contig 39958 bp, 39 predicted proteins | sample PaiPotPPA55metaG_FD_76969 | JGI IMG/M metagenome (GOLD analysis project Ga0073928, IMG submission 76969) | Iron sulfur acid spring bacterial and archeal communities from Banff, Canada, to study Microbial Dark Matter (Phase II) - Paint Pots PPA... ... | reverse complement strand
TTCATCGGCTCGTGCACCAATGCGCGCATCGAGGATCTGCGCGCGGCGGCTGCGGTGCTCGCGGGTCGCGTCAGCAAAGTCCCCGGCCTGGTTTCGCCAGGCTCGAGCCAGGTCAAGCGTCAGGCCGAGGAGGAGGGTCTCGACCGTATCTTCCTTGCAGCGGGGCTGGAATGGGCGGCCTCCGGCTGCTCCATGTGCGCCGGAATGAACGGCGACGTGGTCGCAGCGGGAGAGCGCTGCGCCTCGACCACGAACCGCAATTTTCGCGGTCGCCAGGGGCCGGGTGCGCGGACCCATCTGATGTCGCCGGCCATGGTCGCTGCCGCGGCAGTGAGCGGCCATCTTGCCGATGTGCGGCCGCTTCTCGCCGGACGAGCACAGCAGGGCTGATAAATGGAAAAATTCACCGAACTCACCGCCACGGCCTGCCCGATCGACATCGTCAACCTGAACACGGATCAGCTGATCCCGGTGCGCTTTCTTAAATTGCCGCGCGCGGCCGGATATGGAAAATTCCTGCTGCACGACTTGCGTTTCGATGCGCAAGGCCATGAACGGCCCGACTTTCCGCTCAATCGCCCGGCTTGGCGCGAGGCCCGCATTGTTGTGGGCAGCCGCAACTTCGCGTGTGGCTCCTCGCGTGAAGCCGCCGTCTATGCCCTGATGGACTGGGGCATCCGCTGCGTCATCGCGCCGTCGTTCGGCGACATCTTTGCCGGGAATGCGGTCCAGAACGGCTTGCTCACGGCTGTGGTTCGGGACGAGGAGACTGCCGCGCTCATGGCTGCACTGCGCGCACGACCATCTCTGCCGGTGACGGTTGAGCTTGAGACCCAGACGATCGCCTTTGGCGGCGAGACTCTTCGGTTCTCCATCGATCCGGTGCGCCGGATGCGCCTGCTGAACGGATGGGAAGACATTGATCTGACGCGCAGCCATGCCTCCGCGATTGCAGCGTTCAAAGCGACGGACCGCACGCGGCGACCCTGGGCGATCCCGCCCGCAGCGTCTGCAACCGCGCTGTAGCCAACTCGTCCATCATCGCTCATGCTGCGGCATGGCCAGAGGGCCCGCCATGTTCGTAGTGAGCAGGACATCGAAGCCGCTGGCGTCGCGCGCGAGCAGCGCCGCCATGGCATCGACGATGCGCTCCTCGTAGTACAAAGACCCGGCGTAGCCGCTGGTTGACGCGCGATCCCGGGGATGAGCATATCTCCACCCCATCTTGAAAACTGCGATATCGGCCTATCCCATGCAAGAACGTGCGTCCCTGCAGACTACCCTTCACGACACCCCCGCCGACCCCAGCGATTTCCTCAATCTGCACGAGATCATCGCCAAGGCGCGGCAAAACCTCAACCAGAACGACTGGGACTATATTGTCGGCGGCGCCGACTCTGAGGCCACTTTGCGGCGCAACCGCATGGCGCTCGACTCGCTCGCATTCCGCCCGCGCGTGCTGCGCGACGTGAGCAAGGTGGACTGCTCGGTCACCCATTTCGGGCGCAAGCTTCGGCTTCCCATAGTGCTTGCTCCGGTCGGCTCGTTGGAGAGCTTTCATGCGCTCGGCGCCGAACCCGTGGTGCGTGCGGTGAAGGAGTTCGGGGTGGCGCACATGCTGAGCTCCGTGTGCGACCCCGGCCTCGAGGATCTTGCCGCAGCTTCCCCTGATGCGTTGCGGCTCTATCAGCTCTATGTGCGCGGCGACGCGGGCTGGGTGGACGATCACGTCGAGCGCGCCATCGCTCACGGCTATGCCGGTTTCTGCCTCACCGTTGACGTTGCGCACTACAGCCGGCGCGAGCGCGACATCGCCAAGCGGTTCGTTACCGCCGGCCGTCGCCGCGTGCAGGGCCGTGCCTTCCAGGCCGGGCTTGATTGGACCACGGTGAAGCGGATCAAGCATCGCTTCAACATCCCGCTCGCGATCAAGGGCATTGCGACAGCGGAAGATGCCCGGGTCGCGGTCGACCATGGGGTGGAGTGGATCTACGTCTCCAATCATGGCGGCCGCCAGCTCGATCATGGCCGCGGCTCGCTCGAGGTGCTGCCGGAGGTGGTCGATGCGGTCGCGGGGCGCGCGAAGATCATGGTCGACGGCTCGTTCTGCCGCGGCACGGACGTGGTCAAGGCGATCGCGGCGGGAGCCGATCTCATCGGCATGGGACGCATGCAGTGCTTCGCGCTTGCGGCGGCCGGTCAAGCCGGGGTGGTGCGCATGCTCGAGCTGCTGGAAGACGAGGTCGAGCGCTGTCTCGGCTTGCTTGGGGTGGCGAGCCTTGCCGAGCTCGACCGCTCTTATCTGCATGCCGCCGCGCCGACCACCATGCCGCACGTGCTCAGCGCCTTCCCCTTGCTCAAGCTCGACGAGTACCGGTACTGAGCTTGCGTGTCCCGGATCTCGTATCGCTCGCGCAAGAGCGCTCGCTCCTCGTCCGGGACACACATCGAAGAAATCAGGTTCTGGCGCGATGAGAATTGTAGACAGTGGCCCCACGATCTGGGACGGCTCCCTCTCCACGCCAGGCCACCCCGCGACGCAAGCGTCGCGGGGGTCCCGGCGAACGGCGCGAGGAAACAGGCAGAGCGCATTGCTCGCGCTGAGCCTGCTGCTCGCCGTCGCATCTTTGTGGTTCGCTCTGCCGGTGCTCGCCGACGACTATCCGTCGCGCCCGGTCAGAATCATCGTGCCGTTCGGAGCGGGAGGGCCGACGGACGTCTTTACCCGTGCGGTCTCGGAGGAGCTGCGCAAGAGCCTCGGTGAGCCGTTCGTGCTGGAGAACCGGCCGGGGGCCGGCACCATCATCGGCAGCGAGGCCGCGGCAAAATCTCCGCCCGACGGCTATACGCTGCTGATGGTTTCCGCGACGCAGACTACGACCGAGACGCTGGTACCGAACAAATCATTCAAGCTGCTGCGCGACTTCGTGCCGGTGGGCTCGCTGCTCACGTCCGAGCTGGTCATGGTGGTGCACCCCTCGGTGCCGGTGAGCAACGTGAAGGAATTCATCGCGCTCGCCAAGTCGAAGCCGGGCGTGCTCAATTATGCCTCGTCCGGAGTTGGCTCGAACTATCACATGGCGGGAGAGCTGTTCAAAAACCTCACGGGCACCGACATCCAGCATGTGCCCTACAAGGGCAGCGCGGGCGCGCGCAACGACATCATCAGCGGACAGGTCCAGATGATGTTCGATTCGATCCCGACAATGGCGCAGATGATCCAGGCCGGGCGGGTCAAGGCCTTGGGGACTACGGGCAAGACGCGCTCGCCGATTCTTCCCGATGTGCCGACGCTTTCGGAGGCAGGCGTCCCCGGCTACGAGGCGAGCATGTGGATCGGCGTGATGGCCCCGGCAGGAACGCCGCAACCGATCGTCGAGCGGTTGAATCATGCGATGAACAATATCCTCTTGCGGCCGGACGTAAGGGCTGCCTGGGAGAGGCAAGGGGCCGAGCCGATGGCGATGACCCCGGAGCAGTTCGGTGCTCACGTCGGCTCCGAGATCGACAAGTGGGCGAAGATCATCAGAGCGAACGCAATCAAGAGCGAGTGAGGGAGCTGCATGAACAAGCCGCTGCGCATCGTCGGCACCGAGCATTGGGCGCAAAAGGATGATGGCGCGAAGCTCTTCCTGTGGAACAAGCATGCCGGGGATCCCTCTGGACCCGCTGGCCGCCTCCTGTTCGTGCACGGCTCGTCCATGGCGTCGCAGCCAACATTCGATCTGCATGTGCCGGGGCGGCCGTATTCCTCTGTGATGGATTTCTTCGCGGCGCGCGGATACGACGCTTGGTGCGTCGACATGGAAGGCTATGGCCGCTCCACCAAGGACCGCAACAACAACGCGCCGATTGCCATGGGCGCCGACGACTGCTTTGCGGCCGCACGTGCGATCCAGAAGCTGCGGGGCTCGGGGCCGCTCATGGTGTATGGAATTTCATCGGGCGCGCTGCGTGCGGCGCTCTTTGCGCAACGCCACCCGGAAATGGTCGCAAGGCTCGCGCTTGACGCGATGGTGTGGACCGGCGAGGGCTCTCCGACGCTGGCGGACCGAAAAAAGCGCCTGCCCGAGTTCCGCGCCGACAATCGCCGCCCGATCGATCGCAAATTCGTGCGCTCCATCTTCGAGCGCGATCACCCCGGTACCGCGGACGATGCGGTCATCGAGGCTTTCGCCGATGCAATCCTCAAGCTTGACGATTCGGTCCCCACCGGGACCTACGTGGACATGTGCGCGAACCTGCCGGTCTGCGACCCGGAAAAGATCACCGTGCCGACCCTCATCATGCGCGGCGAGTTCGACGGCATCGCCAGCTTGCAGGATCTCCTCAAATTCTTCGAGAAGCTTCCCAACCCGGACAAGCAGTTCGCCGTCATGCCCGGGATCGCCCACGCTTCGTTCCAGCAGAAGAATTACGCCATCTGCTATCACATTCTGGCAAGCTTCTTTGCCCAGCCCGAGCCGATCTATCGCGGCGGGCATTAACGTCATGCGCGGGCTTTCCCGGCGCAGCAGGCTGAGACAACCATGCCAACTTCAACCTTCCCTGATTACTGGATCGTCCGCATACGCGGACGATGACATGGACCGGGATCCGCTCTAGCTTACTTGCTTGGAGCGAAATCTTGGTTGCTGAAGCTCGATTGCGCCGGCCGTCGGATCTTGATGAACGGTCGGTTGGCAGCCTGGTGGCACGAGTTGCAAGCAGTCGTCAGCTCCTCAAACGCGGCGGAGAACGCGTTGAAATCATGCGCCGAGATGGCCTTGTCCAGGTCCGCCATTGTCCCGGTGATGATTGTGTCGATCATTTCGCCCACAGGAATGTTCTGATAGCGCGGAACAAAGTCCTGCACGTCGGAAAACACTTCCTTCAGCTCGGTCAACTGATAGTCCGCAAGCTCCCAGTTGCGCGCTTCCCCCGCGAGCCACAGCTTTGCATGATCGACCTGAATCCTTCCCATGAACTCGCCGAGGCCGGGCACATAGCTCTTCGGCAGCTCCTGGGCGGGCGCAGATGGCGGCGCCGGCGCCTGCGGCGGATTTGCGGGCTGGCTGCGGGCAGCAAAACCGAGACCCGCCACGCACCCCAGTACAAGCATCCACCTTATGCGACGCATATAACCCTCTCTCGCGCTCGGTTTAAGCGCTTGGCGCTGACGCTGCACACCCTCTACCCGTTTCTGCTCCCGCCGGCGATGGCGGTGGTTGTGGGCCTGCCAAATGCCGCGCCGGCCGCAGCGTGCGGCGACTTGGACAGACAACCCTGCGCGATGAGGCTCTCCCGAATTTTCCATCACCGGTTCTATGGCTACGATACCTATCCCTTCGGCGAGGACCTGCGATTGACCATCTCCAGCGCGGCAGAACACGCACCGCCATCCGACACCAACAAACCTGACGTGCGGCAACCGCTCGACACCGTGGGCGCCGTGTTCGCCGCCCTGCGCAGCTGCTGGGTGCCGCCGGCAGCGGGACAAGCTCGCCCCGGCATGGAGATGACCGTGCGCTTTGCGGTCAAACGCAACGGCGAGATGATCGCGCCTCAGCGAGTCACATATGCCACTCGCGGCGCCTCGTCCGAGACCCGCGACATTTATTTCAAGGCCATCATGGATGCGCTGCAACGCTGCACGCCGCTCCCGTTCACCCAGGGGCTGGCCAGCGAGGTCGCCGGGGTGCCGATTGCGGTGCGCTTCGTGGATGACAGAAAGTTGCAGTAACGATAGGATCGCAAGCATCGACGATAACCGGCTTGAACGGAAAAGGCGGGGGGAATTTGTGAACCCGCCCCGACTTGTTGTGGAGAGGAGCAACCCAATGCTTGTGGAGAGGAGAAACCCAATGCGTCCGAGAACGTTACCAGCAGCTTTGACGGGATTGGCAGCGGCCGCGGTCATTGCGCTTGCATGGCCCGCGATGGCCGAAGTGGTGAATCTCAAGGCCGCCATGAACGCCGCCAGCGAAGTGCCGACGAACCCCAGCAAGGGCACCGGTACCCTTACGGCGACCTATGACACCGCCAGCAAGAAGCTGTCCTGGAAGGGCAGTTATTCTGACCTGACCGGGCCCGCAACGGCCGCGCATTTTCACTCGGGCGAGCCGGGAAAGAATGGCCCTGTTGCCGTCCCGATCGCGCCCGCCACCAGTCCCTTGGAGGGCTCGGCCACCCTCACCGATGCTCAGGCTGCCGACCTGCTCGGCGGCAAGTGGTACGTCAATGTGCACACGAGCGCGAACAAAGGCGGTGAAATCCGCGGCCAGGTCACCAAATAGCGCCGACGGCGCAGAGGGGCGGGGTGAAATCCGCCCCTCCAAGCGACGGGCGCGAGTCGTCGCGGATGAAGGCCCTGCTTGCCTCAGCTCTTGGCATTGGATCGATCGCGACGGCGACTTTTTCAATTGCAGTCCCAGCCGGTACGACCGGCGCGATCGACTGGTCGAAGGCGCAACGCGTCGAGATCAGGATGACCGAATACGAGCTCATTCCCGACCAGCTCACGCTTCGTCACGGCAAGCCGTATCGCCTGCACCTGGTCAACGCAGGCAAGGAAGGGCATGACTTTACCGCTCCCGATTTTTTCCGGTCGGCGATCCTCAGAGACACCGGCGCGTTCAACGAAACCCGGTCATCGGTGTTCCTGCAGCCGCAGCAGACGGCCGACATTTATCTTGTCGTCCAGAACCCCGGCTTGTTTGCTCCTCGTTGCGCCGATCACGACTGGGCCGGAATGACCGCCACCATAGTTGTCGAATGAGCGAGCCAATCATGGCTTTCGACGCGCGTCCGCCAGGGCGGCGAGCATCGCGCTGCGTTGCGGCGAATCCTGATAGCCGCGCACGAGGCTCTCGGCCTGGCTCAGCACAGCATCGGCATCGCAGCCGTGTTTCGCCAGCCGGAGGAGCGGCAATGCGGGTTGATCGACGCCCGCGTGGGCATTACCGTGATCTTCATTGGGCGCGGATAGCGGGCGCAAGAAGCGAGGCGTCAAGGAACAGAGGGGTAGACATGACTCTGCGGAGCTGGATTCGAATGCTGGGCGTTGCTGGATCGGCCATCGGCCTCTCTCAAGCAGCGTTCGGTGCCTCGATTCTCGACCGGGTGAAGCAATCCGGGGTGATCAAGGTCTGCCTCGCTCAGCAGCAACCCGACAATTACAAGGATCCCCGCACCGGCCAGTGGACCGGGGTCATGGTCGATCTCCTCAACGAGCTCACCAAATGGATGAAGGCGAAAACGGAAATCGAAGAGGTTGGTTGGGACGTGGCCGTGCTCTCGCTCAAGCAAGGTAGCTGCGATCTGTTCGCCTCATCCATCGTCTATACCGCCCCGCGCGCCATGGAAATTGCCTTTGTCACCCCGTTTGGCGCCAAAGGCGACAACATCATCATCGACAAGAAGAACCCGAAGAGCATCAAGGCGCATGCGGACCTGGACAATCCGGGCATCAACATCATCGCCGAGCTCGGCACGCGCGAGCATGACAATGCGCAGCGCTTCTTCCCCAAGGCGCATATCCTCGCGGTCAAGGTTCCGAGCACGGTGCAGGTCATCGACTGGGTCAAGCGTGGCGATGCCGACGCCGCTGTGCTCCCGACCATCACCGCCCGCTGGTGGCTTAACGTGCCGGAAAACGCCGCCTGGGCCGCGATGGGATTTGCGGATAACGATTTCGGCAATGCGCCCAACGGCTGGGCGGTACGTCAAGGCGATCCGGATTGGCTGGCGTTCCTCAACTCGTTCGCGGGCTGGGTCACCGCCAACGGGATGGCGAAGCAGCTTTACGACGCGTATCTGGAGCGAACCAATCCGTTCGCAAAGAAGGATTGAGCCTGCGTCGTCGATAGACGCGCCTACCGCGGATGCGGGGAGCTGTTGCGTGTCGCTCGGGCGATTTTACCGGCTGATCGCCGATAATGCCGACGTCATCGGCTACGGAATCTGGATAACCATACAGCTGGCGGTCGTCGCCATGCTGATCGCCGTAGTGGTCGGTTTGATCGCCTGCCTGGGGTCGCTGTCGCGCGCCCGGATCGTGCGGTTCCCATCAGTGCTGTTCGTCGAGTTCGGCCGCAACACGCCCATTCTCGTGCAGCTCATCTGGGTGCACTTTGCCTGGCCGGAGATTCTCGGCATCAAATTCAGTGCATGGACCAGCGCCGTCATTGCACTGTCGCTGCAGTCCAGCGGGTATCTGGCGGAGGAGTTTCGCGCGGGCATCGAGTCGATCGACAAGGGCCAGATCGAGGCATCCCAGGCGCTGGGGATGACTTATCAACGCCTGATGCGGCGCATTGTCATTCCGCAGGCGTTCATGCGGATGATTCCAGGAATCCTCAATCAGTTCGTCACCTGCTTCAAATCGACCAGCATCGTATCGGTGATTGCGGTGCCTGATCTGATGTACCAGGCCGGCCTCATCGTCTCGATGACCTTCCTGCCCATGCCGGTCTACAGCTTCGTCGCGCTGCTGTACTTTCTCATGGTGATGATGATAGCGCTCGGCGTGCGTCTGGCGACGCGCCGCCTGCCTCAGTTCGGCTATTTTCACCAGCTGCACGGCACCGACTGATGCAGCCTGACGAGTCGGCCAAACCGCTGGTGCGAGCATCCGGCGTCTGGAAGCGGTTCGGCAAGCTCGACGTTCTCCGGGGCATCGATCTCGACGTGGAGGACGGCGCCACCGTTGCCATCATCGGCCCATCGGGCTCGGGCAAGAGCACGCTGGTGCGCTGCCTGAACCACCTCGAGCCGATACAGGAAGGATCGATCGAAGTTGATGGCTTCATGCTCACCCCGCGCGGGGTCGAGCAGGACGGTCGGCTGCTGTCGCAGCGCGAGGTGGCGAGGTTTCGTACCCTGTTGGGGATGGTGTTTCAGCAATTCAATCTGTTTCCGCACCTCACCGTGCTGGGCAACATCCTCGAAGCTCCGACCGGGGTTCTCGGCCGGGAGCGGGCGCAGGTGACCGCGGAGGCCATGGAGCTGCTCGCAAAGGTCAACTTGAGCGACAAGGCGCATGTCTATCCTGCCCGCCTTTCCGGCGGGCAGCAGCAGCGCGTCGCCATCGTGCGCTCGCTCATCATGCATCCCAAGATCATGCTGTTCGACGAGCCGACCTCCGCGCTCGATCCGGAGCTGATCGGCGAGGTGCTCAAGGTGATCGGCGAGCTGGCGATCAAAGGAAGGACGTCCATCATCGTGACGCACGAGCTTGCCTTCGCGCGGGACATCGCGAGCAAGATCGTGTTCATGGATGCGGGGCAGATTGTCGAGGAGGGGCCGCCCGATCGTCTGCTGGCTTCACCCAAGCTCGATCGCACCCGCGCATTCATCGCGCGGATACTGTGATCGAGGCGCTTGCGGATACCGCCAGTAACCTTTTATGAATCAAAAGTGGGAACCGGTTTTGCGAAAAGGACATGCTCAAACAAAAGGGTAGAGCGGGATGACGATTCGAGGAAAAGTCATCCCGCTCGACAACACCACGTGAAAAAATCACGTGAAATTCTGATCAATCTCGATCGGCTCAACCAGAAGCTGGACGAGCATGGCATGGCCGCAGTCGTCGCACGGGCCGGCGTCAATTACACCTATCTTTCCGGTGTCTCCTACCCCGGAACGCTGGCGCGGCACCTCGACCTGACGGATTCGCCGCGCGGTACGTTTCTGGTCTGGCCGCGGCACGGGGAGCCGCGGATTGTGCTCAACGCCTTCGCTGAGGGACTTACCAGGCGCGACTCCTGGATAGAGGTCTTTGACGTGTACGAGGCCTATCGCGAGCCACCCGCCGAACGGCTTGCAAACGTCATCTGCGATATGGGCCTCGCCGACGCAGTCGTCGGCTTCGAGCGCAACTTCGTCAGCGCCGCGGACTGGGAGATCTTGCGGGCTCGGCTCCCGAAACTGCGCATGGTCGACAGCGCCGCTGTCATGGACGACGTGCGCGCGGTCAAAACGCCGGGCGAGATCGCGTTGCTCAAACGTGCGGCCGATATCCTGGATGATGCCTACGCGGCGGCGCTGCCCACCGTGCGTCCGGGCATGCGCGAGCGCGATGTGCATGCGAGAATCGTGGCGGAGTGCCTCATCCGGGGATGCGAGTTCGTGCACGGCATCCTCAATTCTCAGCGCAACACGATCGCCTATGCCGGGGAGAGCGATTTTGCCTTTGCGGATCAGGACGCCGTTCGCAACGACTATGTCGCGTATCTCTCCGGGTATCCCGGGCATCAATCCCGCTGCGCCGTCATCGGGAGGCCCACCGCCGAGCAGCAAAGGCAATACCGTGTGATACGGGATATCTATCGCGCGTCCGCGGACCAGTGCCGGGCGGGCAACACCGGCGATGCAATTTACGCCTACGTTGCCGACCGATTTTCAGCTGCGGGGATGCGTTACACCACCATGCTCGCCGGCCACAGCGTGGGCTGCTGGTGGCACCAGCAGGAGCCGGTCATTGCCCGGGGCAACCGGCGCCGGCTGGAACCAGGCATGGTCATCGCAATGGAGCCGCACATCAATCATTGGCACATCCAGGACATGTTCATCGTCCGCAAGGACGGCCCGGAGCTCCTGTCGAGCAAATTCAATACCGACGAGATCTTCTCCTGCGGCTAGAGCCTTCCACTAGATTTGTAGGCTGGGCAAAGCCGCGCCTTTGCGCACCCTACAGCTGCCGTTAGGTCAACCGCACAGGCGGATGGTGGCGTGAGCAACGGCTTTTGCTGCCGTTACCAGGTCGGAGAGCAGCACGCGTTCATCGGGAGTGGGCCATTCCTTGTAGATGCGGATGTCTCCGGGACCATACTGAACGGTGGGGATGCCGAGCCTCTCCTGGATGATATTGCCGTCGCCCACGTTGCCGAGGCGCCCGTGGGCACCGACGTGCGCCGGCTTGCCGGAGGCCAGGGTCTGGCCCTCGGCGAGCGCGCGCACCAGCGCGTGGTCGGACGGGCACTGCATGGGAGCTTGATTCCAGCTCGTCTGCGTTCCGGCAGCGGGAATCTCGAGGGTGCAGTTGAAAGCGGGATGATCGCGCTTGATCGCAGCAAGAACGCGAGCGAGGTCTTCCGCGATCGACGCGATGGTCTGATCCGGCACTGTCCGGAACTGCAGGGTCATCTCGCATTCGCGGCTCGATCTCCCGGTGTAATTCCTGAAATAGTAATGCTCCTTGTGGATCACATCGAAGGTATGTGTTGGAAATCCTGGAAGCTCGGGATGCGGCCTGAACGTCATCCATCCGTCCTCGGCTATCGGCGTCAGGCTCGGTCCGATGCGGCGGATGATCTCGGCTTGTTGCTCGATCGGGTTCATGTAGGCCGCACGCGCCTCGGCGCTGTAGCGAAAGAACAGCTCCGGAGCCGTGCACACGAGGCGCACCATCACGACCCCCACGCAGACGTTGGCGATCGTGTTATTGGAATGCTCCATGTTGATGCACAGGTCCGCCTTCACTCCGTGGTCGAGCAGCGCCCTGGTGCCCGCCCCACCGAGCTTGTGAGCTATCACCGGCGTCACGATGACGTCGCCGCGCAAGCGGGTACCTGAGCGGACGATCGCCTCGACGGCGCCGATGGCAGCGACGCAACCGCCCTTGTCGTCATGGGCGCCCATTCCCCAGATCCAACCGTCCTCGAACTTGGCTCCGAGCGGATCAACGCTCCATCCGGACATCTCCGCGCCGGGATCCATGTGTCCGTTGAGCAGAAGCGTGGGCCCTCCTCCGCTGCCGCGCAAACGCCCGATCGGCTGCCGGCTCCTCCTCGCCGCATCCTGAGGATGGAGCACCTCCATCATCTCCACCTCGAGACCGATGTCCGCCATCACGCCGGCATAGAGGTCCGCAATCTCTCCCTCTCGGAACGTCGGGCTGGCGATTCTGATCGAGCGCTGCTCGAGATCGAGGATCCGCCGGGCATCCACGGCGGCGACAGCCGGTGCCGGATCGATGCGCGCTGGCATATCGCGATCTCCGTAGTCGGTAATCAGCATAACACAACCCGTCTGGTTACTGGCTGCTGATTACCCCGGCAGCAGGCGGTTCACATGTCGCGCAATGTACTCATAACAGGAGCACGCCTCTTTTTTCAGACCTTCGCGATCGAGGATCTGGATTTGACCGCGCGCGGTATGAATCAGCTTGGCCGCCTCGAATCGGGTAGCCACAACGGATACGGTTCCCCGGCGCACTCCCAGCATCTTGCTCAAGAATTCCTGAGTCTTGGGCTGCGGGCCGGGCAAGGCCGCCAATGCTCGAGAAGACTGCGCTCTAGCCTATGGCGTGTCTGCCATGTAGCTGACACAACGCCCAGGGGGTAGCTCGGGACCCAGCCTTAGCTAGGGTGACACCTGCTCAATTGGCGCCCGGATCGCGCGGACCCCACGGATTTCGTTCATGCCTCCCATCCTGGAAAACAAGCATTCAGTCGCGCCCTCGGTGTTTCGCGCGAGCGCGCTGCTGCGGGAAGCGCGGCGTCAGAAAGGGCTCGCTGAGGCCGCAGTCCCATCCATCTGCGTTCTGGATCCCGACGGCGACATCGTTCGTCACCTTCGCAGCACTGGACAGGCAAGCCGGTGCGAGACATGGCCCTGCTATCATACCGCGCTCGATACGTTCCCGCTTGCGGGAGAACGCGTGGGGATCATCGGCTGCGCAGTGGGGGCGCCGTTTGCGGTGCTGGTCGCGGAAGAGCTGTTTGCCAGCGGTTGCCGGTTCCTGTTGAGCGTGACCTCGGCGGGCCAGATCAGTGCCGTCAGGCCTCCTCCGTATTTTGTCGTCATCGATCGGGCGTTGCGCGACGAAGGGACGAGCTATCACTACGCCGAGGCCGCAGACTACGCCGAAGCCGATCCCTCCTGGGTCGCTCTAGGCTGCGATGCCATCAGCGAAGCCGGGCTGGAGCCGCTTGTCGGACCTACCTGGACCACCGATGCCCCCTTCCGTGAAACCGCGGACGCGATCGCGGCTGCCAAGGCGAAGGGCATGCTGGCGGTGGAGATGGAAGCCGCCGCGCTCTATGCGTTCGCGCGTGCGTCAGGGTCGGCAGTCTTGTGTCTTGCCCATGTCACCAACACGATGGGCCAGACCCAGCATGATTTTGAAAAGGGCGCACGCGACGGCACGCAAGAGGCGCTTGCGCTCCTTGCAGCGATCGTGTCGCGCGCTGCCCGACGCATCCTTCCCGGCTCGCCCGCGGTGTAGCCGATGCTTGGAGATCGAATGGGATCACGCGATAGCTCCTTGGCGAGGCGGAGAAGGCTCACGTCGCGAGAGACGCGCGGCGTCGGTCGGGTCCCCGACGCAGGTGCGTGCCGCACGGGCCAGGTTACTTGTACCTTCCATTCGCTGGAACAAAAGCTGCGGGCTGCCGGTTGCTTGCGGGCATGCGCACGGGGTATCCGCAGACCGAGGAAACTGGGGCGGCCATCGCATTGTATCTTGCTGTCTGCATGCTCGTGTGCGGTCTGTTCGGGTTCGGCTTTTACAGCATGCTTCAGCCGCGCCAGATTCCTAATCCGGGATTGGCCGCATACAAGCCGCCGCCCGCAGCCGTCATAAGGTATGCAGCCGCCGGGCAGCTCGCATATCGGGGCTCAGCACCAGCTGAGAGCGCGAGCGAAGACGCTTCCCATGATACTCCGGACGAGACGACCGGCCGAGCGGCCCAGGTTGCGGAGACGCCCACCCCGGTCGTTTCCATGCCTGCCCCCCAGGTAAACAGCGAGAGGAGACCGGCAAGAGCTCGCGAGGCCGCGAAATCTCATCAAGCGCGTTCGGCAAGAGCCGAGCGGAGCGCGTCATCCAGAGCCCAGACCGGTTACCGCGGCGTGGTTGCCGCTTACCCCGGATATGCCGTAATCCATTGAACGCCGCTGTCTGTGCTCATCGCGCGAGAGCAGGATCCGTGCGCTCTCCTTCAACCCAGCTCCGCATGCGTGCTATCGTCGGGCATGGCGCGCATCCTTGTGCTCGGTGCCGGGTTCGCCGGTTTGTGGGCCGCGGTGGGTGCGGCGCGCAAGCTTGCCGAGCTCGGTATTGCGCCGGGGCAGGTGGAGATTCTGGTCGTCGACCGCAATCCCTATCACGGCATCCGCGTGCGCAACTACGAGCCCGACCTCGGCAACGTGGCCATTGCGCTCGCGGAGGTGCTCGATCCGATCGGCGTCAAGCATCTGGTGGCCGAGGTCGAGGCCATCGACGCTGCAAAGCAGCAGGTCGTCGTCGGCGCACCGCACGGACGGGAAGCCTTGACCTACGACAGGCTCGTTCTGGCCCTGGGCAGTGAATTGTTGCGGCCGCAGGTTCCCGGTCTCGCGGCGCACGGTTTTGATGTCGACACCTATGCGGCTGCGGTTCGGCTTAACGTTCATATCGCCGCGCTCGGCACGCGCCCAGCCTCGCCCGGACGTTCAACCGTGGTGGTCGTGGGTGCCGGTTTTACCGGCATCGAGGTCGCGACGGAGATGCCAGGCAAGCTTGGCCGGGCGTTTGCGAACGGTGAGCGCCGCGTGATCCTGATTGATCCCAATCCCGCAGTCGGGACCACGATCGGGGATCATGCGCGCCCGGTAATTTGCGATGCGCTCGCGTCGGGTGGCATCGAGACACGGCTGGGGGCCAAAGTCAGTGCCGTGGACGCGAGCGGGCTCGTGCTTGCTTGCGGCGAGATCATTCCCGCGCATACCCTCGTGTGGTGCGCGGGGATGCGTGCAAGTCCGCTGGCATCGGCAGTGCCGGCCGCGCGTGACCGGCTCGGCCGCCTCGCCGTGGATTCCTTCATGCGGGTCGCCGGCGTGGCCAATGTCTTTGCTGCGGGCGACGTCGCCGCGAGCCTGGTCGATGGCGTGCATTCCACGGTCATGTCCTGTCAGTTCGCGCGCCCGATGGGTCGTTTCGCCGGCCATAACGTCGTCGCCGACCTGTTCGCCCGACCCATGCTTCCGCTGCGGATCGACTGGTATGTGACGGTCCTCGATCTCGGCGCCTGGGGCGCCCTGTACACCGTCGGCTGGGACCGCCAGGTATTCTCGACCGGATCCGAGGCGAAGGCGATAAAGCAAATGATCAATCAAAAGCGCATCTATCCGCCGCGGTCCGGCAGAGCTGAGGATATCCTCGCCGCCGCAGCACCCAGCGTGCAGCCGCCGCCGCAGTATCCCGCTGTCATTCCCGCTTGAGCTTTACCGTGTACGACATTGCTCCCGCCCCGCAGCAGGGGCAGCTCATGGCCAGCAGCACGCTTTGCTTCTGCTCCTCGTCGAGATCGGTTCGATCGAGCATGCGTCGGGTCTGCTGCTCGAACAGCTGATGCAGCGAAAGCGCGCCGCCGGAGATGTCGCGGCCCGGTGTCTCCATTTCGGTTGTGGTCACCCCGGCACGCCGGCCGCGCTTGGGTCCTTGCTGCTTTCCTTTGCGCATCAGCGCCGAAACTGCCGTGCTGCCTCGGCATACCCGATCCGAAATTCGGGCGGCCTCGAATACTTGGCAGCGACGCGAGCGAGCAACGCGCGAACATCATCGCCGCGGTTTGCCCGCACGGCCGAGTCCAGAAAGAGCTGCTCCAGGACGTCCTGCTGCGCGTGACTGCCGCCGAGGCGAGACATCTCTTCCAGGACCGGCTTCATCAGCTCCAGGGCACGGTCGTATTCTCCTCGCCGATGCGCCAGCACTGCCTCGCACACCGGCAATGCGACGCAGATAACCCGCGCGGCGGCTCCGGTGCCCTCACCTGCCGCGCGCATCGCTGCCAGCATGCGTTGCGCGGCCTCCTCGCGCCGCGTCGCCGCGAGCGCCATTATCCAATGCGGCTGGGTGAACACCGAGAGGCAGTCGCCGATGCGCTGCTCGGCCTTCTCGGCGATCTCGCTCCAGCGATCCCCCACGTCGATACCGTGACGCTCGAGCCGAAACAGCATCGAGGCCGCATTCTGCACATCGATGTAGAGATCGGGCAGCTTCTGCGTGAGCGGCGAAGCGAGATTGCGAAAGCGCCGGTCGTAGAGATCGAGAACCGCGTCGAGCTCGCGCATCTCCAGATGGAACAGGGCGCGATGCCACCAGAGGTGATGGATCAGGTTGTTGCCGCCGGCGAAGTATTGCTCGTGCCTGTCCAGGAGAGCGATGCCTTCGCTCTGACGGCTTTGCATCTCCATGACGTGAGCGACGGCGTGGATGCCCCAGAAGTCCGCGGGATCGATCTCCAGGGCCTCCCATCCGGCCGGCTCCGCCACCGCATAGTTGCCGCACTCCTCGTTGGCGAAAGAGCGACAGGAGAGAACGGTGCCATAGCCGGGCATGGCGCGATCCCATTTCGGAAAGACCTGCTCGGCGGAAGCACGCATGGCCTCGGGTCGGCCCAGCCAGAAATTGTTGAAATGGGCGAGCCGGAAGGCGAGCAGGTCCATCGGATGCTCGTCGACGATATCCTCCCAGATCGCGAGGCTTCGCTCGATGTCTCCTGCGATCCAGGCATCCAGCGCGTCCACGTGGGCGCGTTCCCGTGCGGTGGCGTTCACCGTGTTGGCGCGTGCGGTGCGGGCGTGCTGGGCAGCGACGGGGACGTTGGCGAGCTTGTAGGAGAGCATGGCGAAATAGCCGCCAAGACAGTGCGCGAGGCCAAACTCGGGATCGGCAGCAAGCGTCTGGGCCAGGTGCTGCGGAGCATCCGCGCGGTATTTCAGATAGGCAGCGAGCGTGCGTTCAAAGCCGGAAGCGGCTTCCGGCGAGGATGTGGAGATGATCAGTCCGTGCTGGTCCCGAAGCATAGATGTCGGATGTCAGAGATCGGATGTCAGAGAGCGGAGGAGAGGCACGCACGCGCAGCCCTCTGACATCTGTCATTCGACATCTGGTCTCAGAACGCGGGGCGGCGCGGCGGACGCCCGGGCCCGGAGCCGGGTGCGCCGGGGGTGAGCCGAGGTTTCATCGGCAACAGGCCCTCGCGCTGCAGGCGCTTGCGGGCGAGCTTGCGAGCCCGGCGAATCGCCTCCGCCTTCTCGCGCGCTTTACGTTCGGAGGGCTTTTCGTAGTGGCCGCGGAGCTTCATCTCGCGGAAGATGCCCTCGCGCTGCATCTTTTTCTTGAGCGCCTTGAGGGCCTGATCGACATTGTTGTCACGGACAAGAACCTGCACGCGTCTTTCCTTCTGCTGTGGTCCTGTGTGCTCCTGGACGATCCGGGAATGCGTCGAAGCCCGCCGACCTGCCGCCGAAGCGTGGTCGTGCGGGCCCTCTGTTGCGCGGGCATGTAGCAGAATCGAGCTTAGGAGTCTATTACATTGCGTTGCGCCGAGCACGGCTGCGGATCGTGCCCGACCCGGGTGACGTGCCCCATCTTGCGGCCGGGGCGCGCGACTCCCTTGCCGTAGAGATGAACGCTCACACCGGGCTGGCGAAGCCACGTCGCATAGTCGTCGATCTCGCTGCCGATCAGGTTGATCATCTCGATGCGGCCGTGACGCAGCGGCTTGACCAGGGGCCAGCCGGCGATGGCGCGCACGTGCTGCTCGAATTGCGAGACGCTCGCGCCGTCGATGGTCCAGTGCCCGGAGTTGTGGACGCGTGGCGCGATCTCGTTGACCAGCAGCCGGTGCTGGCGGCCATCGGCCAGAACGAACATTTCCACCGCGAGCACGCCGACAAAAGCGAACCCTGCCGCAATGCTCTCGGCAATGCGTTTCGCCTCGACCCCCACCGTCTGCGGAACATCCGCCGGAACGCGTGAGGTCTTGAGGATGTGGTCGCGGTGCTCGTTCTCGATCAGGTCGAAGCACTCGACCTGTCCATCGCGGCTGCGCGCGGCAACGATAGACACCTCGCGTTCGAACGGGATGAGAGCTTCCAGGATCGCGGGCTGCTCGCCGATGGCGAGCCATGCCGCCGCGGGATCGGTGCCGTTGCGGATGCTGATCTGGCCCTTGCCGTCATAGCCGAAGCGCCGCGTCTTCAGGATGGCCGGTCGGCCGATATCCTCGAGCGCGCGCAGCAGCGCCTGCAGCGAGGACACGTCCCTGAAAGCAGCCGTGGGGATGCCGAGCGAGCGGACGAAATTCTTCTCGCTCAGCCGATCCTGCGTCGTCGCCAGGACGCCTGGGTCGGGCAGCACCGGCCTGCGCGCGGAGAGAAAGGTTGCGGTCTGCGCCGGCACGTTCTCGAATTCGTAGGTGATGACTTCGACATCATTCGCGAAGCGGTCGAGCGCTTCGACGTCGCTGTAGTCGGCGCAGGTGACACGGTGCACGACATCGAAGGCGCATGAATCCGGGCTGGGCGCGAGCACGTGGCACTTGAAGCCGAGCTGGGCGGCGGCAACGGCAAGCATGCGGCCAAGCTGCCCGCCGCCCAGGATGCCGATGGTCGAATCCGGTTTCAGCACGTCTTCGGCTCTCCATGCCTCCCCCTGAAACGGACCCTTTCAGGGGGAGGTTTTACAGAGCTTGTTGCGCCGCTGAGTGTCGCCCGGAGGCGGTCTGTTGCCGAAACGTCTAGCTCGAATGTTTTGCTGTCGATCACGACGCCATAGAGTTCCGCAGCGGCTTTGGCCGTGACGTAACCCTGCCGGACGTCGTGCACGACCTGCGCGATCGGCCGCTCGAGCGGGCTGCCGTAACCGCCGCCCCCGCCGGAGCGGATCTTGAACGCGTCACCCGGCGCAAGCTGTGCGACCAGCACCTTGGCGTTGGGAAAATCGGTCTTCCACTTCGCGCCGATGCGCAGCTCCACCGCATTGCCGGTGCCGTCGAGCCCGCCCGCCAATCCCCAGGGCCGGCAATGGGCGCGGTCGCTCTGGTTGTTGACCATCATGGGCGAACGCGCTCGCACGACGCGCTCGACGCCTAGACCGCCGCGATGCCGGCCTGCGCCGCCGGAATCCGGAACCAGCGCATAGCGCTCGACCACAATGGGAAACTTGAACTCGGCCTGCTCGTTTGGGCTGTTGTGCGTATCGCCGTCGTTGATGCACACCGTGGCGGAGACGCCGTCCTCGTTCATCTTCGCGCCCCACCCGCCGCCGAGCGGTCCGAAGCTGCCGATGAAGAGCTCGGAGGTGCGAGCATTGATGCCGTGAAAAGACGACGCCAGCAGGTCGGCATGATGCCCCGCGATCACCCGGTCCGGAATTGCGGGTGCGAGCGCCTTGAAGATCGTGTCCACGATGGTCATGGGATAGGTCATCCACCAGCGCATGGGCGCGGGTCGCACCGCGCTGATCACCCGCCCGGGCGGCACGATGGTCTTGAGACTGCGGAATGACCCGTCGTTGATGGGGTAGTCCCGAGGCGAGGTGATGCACTTGTAGGCGACCTGGGCGCAGGCGTACCCGGTAGTGATGCCCGAGTTGTAGAAGCCGCGCACCTGCTTTGAGACTCCGCTGAGGTCGACGGTCATCTCGTCGCCGCTGACCGTGACGCGGACCCGGATCGGTACCGGCTTGCCCAGCTCGATGCCGTCGTCGTCCATGTAGGATTCGGCTTCATAGACGCCGTCGGGAATGCTGCGGGTGCGCCGGCGTGCCATCGTCTCGGAGTGATCCATGATCGCCGCGATCGAGCCCAGCACAGCGTCGCGGCCGTAACGCTCGATCAGCTGGAGGAAGCGCCGCTCGCCCGTCTTCACCGCGGTGACCTGCGCGCGCAAGTCCCCCATTGCCCGGCTTGGGAGCCGCACGTTCTGGCGAATGATCTCGACCACGGTCTCGTTGATGACGCCACCGTCCTGATATTTCAGGATCGGAATCTGCAGCCCTTCGGAGAAGATGTCGGTGCTCATGCCGCCGAGGATGCCGCCGATGTCGAGCCAGTGCGCCATGCAACAGGAGAACGCGACTAGCTTTCCCCGATGAAAGATCGGCAAGGTCAGCGTCACATGATTGAGATGGCTGCCGGTGAGATACGAGTCGTTGGTGACATAGATGTCCCCCGGGCGAATGCCGTCGCTGCCGAAATGCCGAATCTTCGCTTTCACCGTCTCGGCCATGCCGCGGATGAACATGGGCAGGCCGATGCCGATCGAGATGGTCTCGCCCTGCGGCGTGAACAGCCCGGTGGTGAAGTCGAGCGCCTCGTAGATGATGATGTTGTAGGCGGTGCGCATGAGGTTGGTCTTCATCTCCTCGGTCACGGCGATGACGCCGTTGCGCACGATCTCGGTAATGACGGCATCCGGCTTGTGTCCGCTGTTGCGGGCAGCGGCCTTGCTCTTTGCCGCCACGCGGCTCCTTCTCGCCCTCTTGCTCATCGCGCCCCTGCTACGCGGATGTGCAGATTGCCATAACGGTCGACATCGAGCCGGTCGCCGGGCCAGAGCACGGTGGTGGACGCGTATTCCTCGATCACCGCGGGACCGTCGATCCGGTTGCCTGCAAGCAGGCGCGCGCGGTCATAGATGCTGGTCGTCCGAAACCGGCCGTCGAAATGAACGGGGCGCTGCCCACGCATCGCTCCTCTCTCAGGCACGGCATGGCCGCGCCGGATCGCATTGAGCCTCGGTTTGCTCAAGGCACCGGTCACCGTGCTGCGAAGGCTGACGATCTCGGCCGGCTCCCCCGGCGCCGATGTGCCGTAGCGCTGCGCGTGCATGGCGTCGAACGCGCGCTTGATGCCCGCGCGGTCCTCGCGCTCGAACAGCCGCAGCGGCAGGTCGACTGTCACCGCGTGCTCCTGGCCGACATAGCGAATGTCGGCTGCGCGTTTTGCGGAGATGCCGCTCGGCTTGGCCGATGTGCCGGCGATCGCCTCCCGCCCTTGCCGCTCGAGCTCGCCGTACACTTTCTCCGTTGCATCGAAACGCGCGTCCTCGAGGCGGGTGAACCAGGTGCGCACGAAATCGTAGCGCAGATCGGAGAACAGCATCCCGAACGCGGAGAACAAGCCCGGAGCCATGGGAACGATGACCGTCAGCATTCCGATCTCGCGCGCAATCGCGACGGCATGCAACGGGCCCGCGCCGCCATAGGCGATGAGGGCAAAATCGCCGGCATCGAGCCCGCGCTCGGTGGTAACGCGCTTCACCGCATAGGACATGGCGGTTGTCGCGATCTGCAACACGCCGTCTGCGGCTCGCGTCAATTCCAGGCCGAGCCGATTTGCGACGCATTCGCTCAGGGCGCGCTTGGCTGCTGCGCTGTCGAGCCGCATCTCGCCGCCAAGGAAGCTCTCGGCGCCGAGGCGGCCGAGCACAAGGTTTGCATCGGTGACCGTGGGCTCGCTTCCGCCGCGACCATAGCAGGCGGGCCCGGGTGCGGCGCCCGCGCTTTGCGGTCCCACGCGCAGCGCGCCATCCTCCACGCGCGCGATCGAGCCGCCGCCGGTCCCCACCTCGAAGATGTCCATCATCGCAAGCTGCACCGGCAACGCTCTCTCATAGCCTCCGATCAGCGCCGCCCCGGTCGTGAGCGCTTCCCCGTCGTGGATCACGCCGGCCTTGGCGGTCGTGCCCCCCATGTCGAAGGCAATCGCGTTCTTGAGACCGAGCACATGGCATAATGCACGGGTCCCGATCACGCCTGCCGCGGGACCGGATTCCAGCATCTGCACGCAGTGGGTCTTCGCCCGCTCGGCCTCGTAGAGTCCGCCCGTCGACTGCACGATCAGGAACGACCCGCCGAACCGCTCAGCCCGAATGTGGTTTTCGATCTCGCCGATATAGTTGCGCACCATCGGCCCGACATAGGCATTGGCGACGACGGTCGAGCAGCGCTCGAACTCGCGGTATTCCTGCGAAAGCTCGTGTGACGCCGAGACGAACATGCCGGGATGGTTCTGCTGCAGAATCGCCTTGGCGCGCGATTCATGATCGTGGCTGGCGTAACAGTTGAGAAACAGGATGGCGGCCGCCTCGATGCCAAGCCGCTCAAGCCTGCGGCCAAGCCTCTTGATCTCGTCGTCGTTGAGCGGAATCTCGATTTCGCCGTCGGCCAGCACGCGTTCTCTGACTTCAAGCCTCAGCGCCCGCTCGACCAGGGGCTCGTGCTTCTGGAAGAAGAGATTATAGGCGTCGGGCCGATTGATCCGGCCGATCTCATAGATGTCGCGAAAGCCCTCGGTGATGAGCAGCGCCGTCCTCGCTCCCTTGCGCTCCAGGATGGTGTTGATGGCGACCGTTGAGCCGTGCACGAAAAGGCCGGCGGAGGCGTAGTCGCAGCCGGCTTTGCCCACACCCTCGGCAATGCCGTCGGGAAGATGCTGCGGGGTTGAGAGGACCTTGCCGAACCGGAGCTCGCCGCCGCGGTCATCGAATACGGCCACGTCGGTAAATGTGCCGCCGATATCCGCCGCCAGACGCAGACCGGAGGTGCGCCATCGGCGCCGCATCAGCTGCAGGTCGGCGCGTGCTCGCTGGGATCGTAGCCCGGCATGCCCGGAACGCCGAAACCCGGAAAGATCCGCACCGCTGCCGATGTAGGTGCGGGCGCGAGCCCGAACCATTTCTCATGCAGCTTGGGGACGGTGCCGTCCTTTTTCATGCACTCGATCGCAATCTCGATCTTGTTGCGCAGGGCCACATTGTCCTTGCGCACCGGAACGGCGAAGACGAGCCCGGTCGACTGCACCAGGGAGAGCTTGAGCGCGGGATTGTTCTTCACCGCCCAGGCCGCCGCCGTGTTGCCGAGCAGGATGGTATAGGCGCGCGCCGACATGACGGCTTGCACCGCATCCGTCGTGGTACCATAGGACTCGACCGTCCATCCCATCCTGTCGGCGCGATCGCGGGCCCATTGATCGTAGATGGAGCCTTTGTTGACCGATATCGTCTTGCCCTTGAGATCCTCCAGCGACTTGAGCTCGGGCGTCTCCTTCTTGACGACGAGCTGGTAGTCGGTGTCGACGTAGCCTTCGGTGAACAGCATGTTCTCCGCCCGCTCCTTGGTCACCGTCATGGCGGCGGCGAGAAAATCGTAGGTCCCGGCCTGCAGCGCCGGCACCAGCCCCGAGAACTGCCCCGCGTCGAGCTGGAGCTTGCGCCCGAGCCTTCGGGCGATCTCGTTGGCGAGGTCCACATTGAAGCCCTCGACGCCTCCGCTCATGGTGGGCATCGCGTGCGGCGCGAAGGTCGCGTCGATGCCGCTGCGCAGCTGCGGCTCCTGCGCGGATGCAAACGGCGCCGCGCTCAGGGCAACGGCGATTGCAGCAACCAGAACCCGCAGGGTCATCTCGCTCTCCGTGTGAAGCCGTTCGAGAAACTAGCGTAGATTTCCTTGGAGTGAAATCTTGCAGCAAGCTCCGCAATACCTCCCCCTGAAAGGGCGATTATGCACCTCTTGACTAAACCCGCAAGCCATGGTAGTCTAGGCTCCACGATGGGAGTTGGCGCTATGGGCATCAAATTCACCCCGCAAATGACGGTTCCGCAGTTCGAAAAGCTGTTTCCGACCGATGACGCCTGCAAGCTCTATCTGCAAAAGCGCCGCTGGCCGAAGAAGGTCTGCTGTGCCCGCTGCGGGAACGAGAAAGTTACTCCAGTCAGCACCATGCCATTCCACTGGCAGTGCACAGAATGCGCGGATAAAGGCGGCTATCGCTTCTCTGTGCTGGTCGGGACTGTGTTTGAGAACACGAATGTTGCTCTCAAGACATGGTTCAAAGTTATTTATCTGATGCTGACCAGCAAGAAGGGAATTTCCGCCCTGCAAATTCATCGCATGATGGGTTTCGGTTCCTATCGCACCGCTTGGTATCTGTGCCATCGCGTGAGGGCTGGCCTCGCTGACCCGCAATTCCGCAAGCTGATGGGCATTGTCGAGGTTGATGAGACCTACATCGGCGGCAAAAACAAAAACCGCCACTGGGATAAGAAGCAGCCCGGAACGATTGCCGGCAAAGTGCTGGTTGCTGGCGCGGTCAGCCGCAAAGGCAACGTCGTTGCCCGCGTCATCGAGAACACCGATACCGACACGCTGGATAGTTTCGTGCGGCAAGCTGTTTCCGAGAAGGTCAGCCTGATCGTAAGCGACGAACACGCGGCCTACCGGAAGCTGAAAGACCAATTCGAACACGCCTTCGTGCGGCACTCGGAAGGCCGCTACGTTGACGGCGTGGTGCACACTCAGACCATTGACGGCTTTTGGTCGCTGATCAAGCGCGGGATCATGGGTGCATACCACAAGGTCAGCCGCAAGTATCTGCCTCTGTACGTGGCGGAATTTGAATTCCGGTACAATAACCGGAACAACCCTGAGATTTTCGAGGCTGCGATAGCGCGGTGCTGAGGCGCAAATACCGCCGCAGAAACCGGAAGCGCTCTCAGCAATGCGATCATGAAACAGGACACAAATCCAACCGATAGCGATGAGACAAGCACCCAACAATCGACGCCATCCAAGTCGGTCCCATCCGATCAAGAGACCAAAAAATATTGCCGCAATGCCAAGAATCGCAAAAGGCCATTGCGCGATCCTAATTTTTGGCTCTTGCTTGGCGCTTTCATCGCTGCTGTAGGTGCCGCTTATTATACGCGTCAGCAATGGCTTACCGCTGATGATACCGAAAAGCGTCAACTGCGGGCCTATGTTTCTATTGAACCCACAGGCATTCAATGGATTGAAGGTAGACCAATCGAGATTTCGTATCGCGCTCATAACTTCGGGTTGACGCCAGCCAGCAATCTTAAGATGTTTTCCATGGTCGCCCCTCTCCAATACCCCTTGCCGCGCGGAATAAAATCGGGACCACTTACTGAAGACCCAGAAACGAGCACTGCTGTTGCCTTTCCGGCCGTCGATCTCTTCGGTAAAAAATCGACTGATGGACCATTGTCCCAAGAAATCAGCAGTGCTGTTAGGGCGGGGACAAATGTGAGGCTCTATTTCGTAGGCATCGTCACGTATAAAGATGTTTTCGATTGCTTTCACGAAACTCGAACCGTTTCCGCCATTGGCGGCGCGGACCTCGCGGAAGCAATTCAATTGGCCGGCGTGCGCGGTACCGCTAACGGCCAATTGTTCACAAGGGCTCCAGGATACGATTATGCAAAGTAACACAGCGCCGGCCTGTCGAAACATGCCCTACACCCCTCTTGTGTCTTTAGTCAAGAAGGGCATAATCGCCCCTGAAAGGGGGAGGTCGGCTGCCCCCGACTTGTCGGGGGCAGCCGGGTGGGGGTCAACTTGCGGCCGCCGATGATCAGCAAATGATGATAGCGCCGAGCGCCGGACCCCCACCCGACAGCATTTGCCCCGGCGCAAGGCCGGGGCAAATGCTGTCGACCTCCCCCTTTCAGGGGGAGGTATAAGAGGCCGTGGCTCGTCCAGCCGCATGTGCGCTCACCGGAAGGCCGGCATGATGGCTCGCGCCCAATCCCGCATGAAGCGCGCCTTGTCGTCGAAGTGGATGCTCATCCAGAACTGGCGCGCCCCGGCGCCGACGGCGGCTTCGAGCTTGGCGATGCAGTCCTTGGGGGTCCCGGCGACGGCGAAGCGCTCCGCCAGATAGTCAAGCAAACCCAGCTCCTTGATCAGCTCGCGGTTGCTGCTGTCCGGCTTGTCGTGCTGGGCGGAATCGTAGCGCGCGCCGAGCCTCTTCACCTTATCCATGAGATGCTCCGGGATATGCTTGCCCTTGACCGTGAACCGGGAGAGATGACTGCCGGCGGAAGCGAGGGTCATCGCAATCTCATCAACGGCCTTCCCCCGGTCGGGCCCGACATTGGTGAGCGGCAGCCACCACATGTCCACGTCCTCGATCTTTCGGCCGGCCCGCGCGCAGCCGATCTTCACCTGCGCGATCGAGTCGCGGATGATGTCCGGGGTGAGACCGGTATTGATGACGACGCCGTCGGCGATCTCGCCCGCAAGCTGCAGCGTCCTCGGTCCGGAGGCGGCGAGATAGATCGGGATGCGGCCGCGGAACCAGGTCAGCTTGCACGTGCCGCCGTTATAGATCGACTCGCCGGTTTGCAGGAGCTCGCGGATGGCCCTGACGTAGGCGGCGAGCTCCGCGTGCTTCGCCGGCCGCACGCCGATATTGTCGACCGAGCTGTCGCCGGTGCCGATGCCGATCATGGTCCGCCCCGGCGCAAGCTCCTCGATCGTGGCGGCGGCGCTTGCCGCCACGGCCGGGTGCCTGGTCATCGGGTTGATCACGCGCGAGCCGAAACGGATTGTCCGCGTGTTGGTGGCGACCAGAGCCTCGATTACGTAGACATCGCGATAGAGCGACTGGGAATCGGCGATCCCGGCGATGGCGAACCCGGTCTCCTCCGCCACCTTGACCCACTCCAGAGAATCCATGGCGTGGTTGGGCAGGAAATTCACGCCGAACCGGATCGGCTTGCTATCACCGCTCATCGCGCCAACTCCGATGAGAAATTAATCTCTCGGCGTCATTCCGGGGCGCCGGGCAAGTCGATCTTCCGACTTGCCCGGCGAGCCCGGAATCCATAACCCCAGGCGGTAGTTGGTCGTTCTGTCCAACGCAACTGCACGGCCTGTGGTTATAGATTCCGGGCTCCGCTCGCTGTGCGCTTGCGGCCCCGGAATGACAGCCGCGCAGCATGCCCGGTACGCGGCAGTTCTCAAGCGTCGAGCCGATCGGTGGCGAGGTCGGTGCCGAAATTCGTCCGTGGATCGATCTCCGTTTCCAGCGCGCCGAGCGGCCGCGCCGCATCCGACAGGTCGCGCGCGAGGAACTGGCCGCCGCCGCGTTCGACCTTCAGCTCCCCATTCTCGACCGCGACGCGGCCGCGGCTGAGCACCATCACCGGCCAGCCCTTCACCTTCATTCCCTCGTAAGGCGTATAGCCGCTGGCGTCATGCAGCATGCCGTAGCTGACCGTGATCTCCTGGCGCGGGTCCCAGATCGCGATGTCGGCGTCGCTGCCGACCGCGATCGTCCCCTTGCGCGGATACATGCCGTAGAGCTTGGCGGGATTGGTGGCGGTCAATGCGACGAATTGATTGATGTCGATCCTGCCTTTGCTCACGCCTTCCGAGAACAGCAGCGGCGCCCGCAGCTCGATTCCTGGCAGGCCGTTGGGGATCTGAACGAACGTCGGTTTTGGCCCGGCGCTCAGCTTGCCGTGCTCGTCCATGCTGTAGGGAGCGTGGTCGGATGAGAAGATCTGGAACGTGCCGTTGCGAATGCCGCGCCACATGGCCTCCTGCGACTGCTTGTCCCGCGGCGGCGGACTGCAGCAGAACTTGGCGCCCTCCATGTTTTCCCGATCGAGGTCGTTGGCGGTAAGCAGCAGATATTGCGGGCAGGTCTCGGCGAAGATCTTGAACCCGGCGGTTTGCGCGTCCCGAATCTCCGCCAACGCGTTCTCGGTCGAGACATGAACGATCAGGATCGGAACATCGGCCAGCCGGGACAGGGCGATGACCCGATTGGTCGCTTCGCCTTCCCCGATCCGGGGATGGCTTACCGCATGATAGCGCGGCTCGACGTGACCCCGCTCGACCAGGCGCTGGCGCAGCCACTTGATCATGTCGTGGTTCTCGGCATGCACCAGCACGAAGGCGCCATGGCGCCGCGCGACCGAGAGCACTTCCAGGATTTGAATGTCGGCCAGCGCCAGCTTGTCGTAGGTCATGTAGATCTTGAAGGAGGAGAGCCCGTCCTTGATCAGCGCCGGCAGCTCCTGCCCCAGCACCTGCGGCGTGGGATCGGAAATGATCAGGTGAAAGCCGTAGTCGATCACCGCCTTGGGCACGGCGCGTGCCATGTAATCGTCCACGGTCTTGCGCAGGGATTGGCCGCGATGCTGCGCGGCAAAGGAGAGGATCGAGGTCGTGCCGCCGAAAACCGCGGAAACAGTACCGGTGTAGAAGTCATCGGCGGTCATCACCCCCAGGGAGCCCATCTGCTCGATATGGCAATGGCCCTCGACGCCGCCGGGCAGGACCAGCATGTCGCCGGCGTCGATTGTGCGCCTCGCCTCGCCGAGGTCGCGACCGAGCGCAACGACCTTGCCGCTCCTGATGGCGACATCGCATTGCGACACGTCCGCCGCAGTGGCGACGGTTCCATTGCGAATGAGCACATCGAGTTGCGCCATGTTCTCCTCCAGGTCGCCAATCTCTCGGTTGTCGCGCCCGGCTTCGAGCGGGGCACCCAGTCCGTAGGGCGGATCAGCTCTACTGCGTCACAAAATAGGTATCCTGTCATTCCGGGGCCGCGAGCGTAGCGAGCGGAGCCCGGAATCCATAACCACAGACCGTCGGGTTGCGACGGGCGACCGAGCAACTGCCGGCTGGGGTTATGGTTTCCGGGCTCGTCGGCAAGTCGGTGAAACCGACTTGCCGACGCCCCGGAATGACAGCGCAGTTTGTGACGCAGTACCGCGCAGCGTAATTCGCTGCAACGCGACGGGCTACACCACAAATCGGCGCAGCCGATTCGTGGCCAACTTTGCCGCGTCTTCTACCGGCGTTCCGCTTACTTGCAGTAGGCCTGTGCGATCTGGCCGACGAGCTTGGCCCAAGGCACGTCGATCGCGCCGTAGACGGCCCCAGCCTCCGGCCGCGAATTGTCCTTTAGGATTTCAACCATCAACGTGGCATAGTCCGAAAGGATCACGCCAGCCTGCAGCATGCGCAGGAGACCGACCTATCGCTTGGTTTCGCTGAAAGTTCCCGAGGCGTCGACGGCCACATAGGCGTCGAGACCCTTACCAACAGCGGTGATGGCGGGGAATGCCGCGCACACTTCGAGGGAGATGCCTGCGAAGATACCTGAGTTGAGGCTGCGGCCGGCTGTGCGATGCCGAGCATTGTCGCGGCGGCGCTGAGCGCCATGTGGCGACGAGCATGCGGGGAGGCGGAGCGTGTTGCGATCGACGCCGCACTTTCGCGACACGGTTAGGTGGGCTTCCCTTCACTCACCCGAGTTTTCGTGTTGGTCGGCAGGACCTTGGCTTATCTCGAATACGCAAATCCTGATCGCTGAAGTTTCACTAGAGCGGCGACAGTGCCGGGCGTCAGCACAACATCCGGAATGAGGTGATTAGTGAGCTCAGCTGCGATCGAATCTATCTCGAGATGTTCGGGATTTTCTCCGTTACTCACAAGCGTCTCCGCGAGCTCCCAAATCGCGTTATGGCAAGCCATGAATACCACTCCGCGTCGCTGAAGGACCACGAGGCTAGCGTCCTTCCACCAGAGTGCGCCCTCGGCAGACTGGTAATGGGGCGCATCAGGAGGGAAGGCAGATGGTGTCAAGATAAATGTGTTTCGGTCATCACCGCGGCCAGCCAATTTGGCCAATTGGTACTTGTCCCACATGTACTGATCGAAAAGCGCAAGATGCGCCGAGCCATGCGTTGCGGAGACGCATAGAAAGTTCGGCTCCTTGAACGACCAGATCTGTGCGTTCATGGAATTGCGCATGCCTTTCAGCCAAGGACCGAGCAAGTCGGTATTATCCCAGGCCTGTTTGGGTCCGGCCGCGTAGGCCAGTACTGCGTCCAGGGCTGCCGCGTCCCACATGCTCGGGTCATCCAGGATCATCGGTACGGTCTTGAAGTCGCGCCGACGCGGGATCCCGACGAGCATTTGCGAGAGTTGGCGCAGACTCTTGGCGTTGGCCGGCGCGAGCGTCGCCTCGACGTCGGCATTGACGGGATTGCCTTGAGCTATCCCAGATACAATCAATCCCGCGCTGAAATTAACGAGCGCACCACGTCTATCGGCATTGAATTTCAAGATGTTGCTTGACCTCTCTATTTCGCGATTTCGGGCTGGTGCGAGCCGTTATCGGGGGAGCCGGCATTCGCGGTTCGGGAAGCGGCAGCCAGTTCCTTTACTTTAGCTCGGATCGGACCGAAAGGACCGAATCTATGCTGCTCCGCAGGAAATCCGTCCGCATACGGCCCGTATGGAGCATCGACCGGTTTCTCAAGCCGTACCGGGTAGTCCTTATCGAGACCGAGCTTTTCCGGTCGTTTTTGACTGACAACATACCCAGCGACGTCATAGGCCTCTTCGTCCGTCAGCAGGGGGGCATCGAACCTGGTTCCAAGCGGCATGTTGTGCTTGGCGTAAGCGGCTGCGGTCAGGAGCCGACTCATTCCGGCCCCGTTGTTAAAGCTGTCAGGTCCCCAGAGCGGAGGAAACTGATAGCCGAGCCCATCTTGCGCGCGCACTCCCCCTCCGTTCTCCCCATGGCATGCCGAGCAAACTCGCGCATAGGTTTGCGCACCGCGGACGGGATCGGCAGCGCGCTCAGGCTCCTTGATTTGCAACGTGCCTGCCCCGACAAGTCTCGCCCCGGCGGGAATGCCAGTGGAGAGCCAACGCATATACGAGGAAAAACCTTTCATCTCGTGACTTTCGGGCGGCAGCTCCCGGCCGTTCATGCTGCGCTCCATGCAGCCGTTGATCCGATCTTCGATAGAATCAACGTCGCCCTCTCGGCCGCGGTACTGTGGGAACTGGCCCCAAATGCCTACCATGGGCATCGCATAGCTCTGCGTGCCGGCCTGTAGGTGGCAGTTTTGGCAGGCAAGGTTGTTGCCAGCGAACCGTTTCGCGGCGTCCGGTGCCGCGGGCCCGATCTCATTCGCCGTATTCGTGAATAACCGATGGCCGTATTTGACAAGCTTGCCGAACGGATCGTCACCGACTGAAGCGATGTCGGGTGGCTTCCACTGCGGCAGATCAATCGTGACCGGTTCTGCGGCCCCTCCACGCGATGCGCCAACAAGCAGCATGGCGAGTAAAAGCCAAATGTGTCTCATTTGCCTATCTCACGTGCCGATTGTGACCTTGCTATCGGCATTAAGGGGGACGCTCAATAAACGTCAACCTGTCTGCAGCAGCTCAGTAAGCGGAATTTCTTCATGCCTCAGAGAGCTTCCGGGTAGGCAATGGCGGCATTGCCGTCTCGCTTGTGGGCCTGGGTTGGGTGGTTATTTTTGGCCTCTCCGGCGTGCGGCATGCATCACCGGCGATCCAGATTGCTGGTCTCTTCGCTGTCATTGTCAGCGGCACCGCCATAACGATCAGTCTTCTCAGCGCAAAAAAGCTGCATGACGCCGGCATTAGTTCCGAAAGCGTGACCTTTGTGAGGTACTTGCTGCTGATACTCGTGGCTGTAGCGATCGAGGCCACGCGTGCACCACCACCGGATCGTCTCAACCTCGACAACATAGGCTCTCTTGCAATCGCGACGACGCTTCTGATGGTGCTTCCTTTGTTCGCTCTGCAGGTTGGCATCGCGCACACGCACCCGATCACCTCGCATATCATTCGGGCGCTCGGACCCGCGCTCATTCTCGCTTTCGAGCAACGCGATCGCAGGATAAGCTATTCTGCGCCGACGCTGGCTCTCGTCTTGATATATTCCGTTTTCTCAATTGTTGGCAGCGTCTTTGAGTTGCGCCGCAAGCGCGATATTTCCACGAAGACAGCTTGATCGGTTTGGCAACGACTCAACCCATCCTATGCCTTGCTCTATTCAGCTCGCCGCGTTAGTGATACCCGCCCGACGCGGTGAGCCGCTCGCCGGTGACCCAGGCGGCGGCGTCGGAGGCCAGAAACACGGCGATGCGGGCGATATCGTCGGGCTGGCCGAGTCGGCCGAGCGCGGTGCGCGCCACCATGTCCTTCTCCAGATCGCTGCCGATGACACCGGCGGCGTGGGTGCCCTCCGTCTCCACCCCGCCCGGCGCGATGGCGTTGACGCGGATTTTGCGCGGGCCGAGCTCGGCGGCGAGCACGCGCGTCAGCGTGTCGACCGCACCCTTGGTGGCCGAGTAGACTGTCGCTGTCGGCAGCGCCTGCTCGCTGGCCACCGACGAGATGTTGATGATGCTGCCGCCGTCCGGGCCGAAATGCTTGGCCGCTTCCTTGGCGGCAAGGATAGTGCCGAGCACGTTGGTATTGAACTGCAGGTGGAATTCGTCCTCGGTGATGTCTTCGAGCGGCTGGAAGTGATAGACGCCGGCATTGTTCACCAGAACGTCGACGCGGCCGAAAGCTGATCTCGTCTCCTCGAACAGCCGGCGGACGTCGGCGGCCTTGGCGACGTTGCCCTTGACCGCAATCGCCTTGCCGCCATTGACCTTGATGTCGGCGACGACGCGTTCGGCGCCTTCGCGGCTTGACGCATAGTTTACCGCCACCGCGGCGCCGGCCGCGGCGAGATTCTTGGCGATGCCGGCGCCGATGCCCTTCGAGGCGCCGGTCACGATCGCCACTTTGCCTTTGAGATCGCTCATGGATTGCTCCTGTTCCGTTGGCGTACAGATCGGCCCGCGCATTATGGGCGTGCCTTGCCATTGCTTTGACAGTTTGACAATCATCGAACTATGGTGCGAACTGCAGTTCTGCAAGGGGGAGGAAAAGGGGGGGTCAGATTTTCGCCAAGCGATCGAGATACGCGCGCAGCACGCCGCGGTTGAGAAGGAGATTGGCGAATTTTCCCTGGCGGACGATTTCGATCAGGCCCGCGGTCTCGAGCTCCTTGATGTGGTGGGACAGCGTCGCGGCGCTCACCTTGTGCTTCTTGTGCAGCGCGCTGCACGCGGCCGGCCCGGCGCAGGCGCCGATCTCCTTGAGCATCTCGAAGCGCCGCGGCTCCGCGAGCGCGCGGGCGATGCGCGCGAACTGCCGCTCGGTAAGGCGCGGGGTTTTTGTGGCGGCGGCAGTCACAGTGGAAAGGTAATCACTACGGCGCCGATGTTCCAGCGGCGAATTCGTAGGATGGGTTGAGCGAAGCGAAACCCATCGTCCAATCTGCCATGTGCACATGGGTCAAAGGCGGTGGTCTAGCGCAAGCCGGCCCCCGCCCGCGAGGTCCGCAGTATCCCAGCAAGCGGACCTTCCGAGGCGGGATCGGCTGGGCTCTTTCGTGCCATGTATGGACGGCGCCCGCACCGGCAGGTCGGCCGGCTTCTCGCCTTTCAGACCTAGTTTGCACCCGACGGCCCCGGATAGGCCGCACTCAGTGTCTGAAGCTCTTGCGGCGTGAGCGCCAGCGAAAGCGCCACAGCATTCTCCTTGACATGTGCCGGAACGCCGGATTCGGGAATTGCGATAACGTTGCCGTGGTGAATTACCCACGCCAGCGCAACCGCGGCCGCTGAGCAACCGTGTGCGGCACCGATCTGCGCGAGCGTGCGGTCGGCTATCAGGAGGTTATTGTCGCCGCCGAGTGGAGAATACGCCATCACAGGCATATCGTGCTCCTTGCACCATGTCAGAAGGTCACGTTCAATGCCGCGGTTATTGAGACTGTATGGGACTTGATTGGTCGCGCAGCCATGGCCGTCTGGGACACGGAAGAGGTCGTCCATCTGGCCAACGTTGAAGTTGGACACGCCCCAAGCTCGGATCTTTCCCCTCGCTCGTAGCTGCTCGAATCCGGCTACAACGCTGGCAAATTGCGTGCGTGAGACTGGCCAGTGCAGCAAATACAGATCGAGATAATCAGAGCCGAGACGCGCGAGGCTCGCGTCGCAAGCGCGTGCCATGCCGTCTCCGGACACTTGGTCGGTTTCCACTTTGGAAACCAGGAATACGCGGTTACGCTGGTTTGCAATCACGCGGCTGATCAATTGCTCGGAGCGTCCGTCTCCGTAGTCTCCCGACGTGTCAATCAAGGTCATGCCGAGCGAGATACCTGTGCGCATCGCTTCTTCTTCGAGAGCTGCCGGATGTCTTCCCTGTCCGAGATGCGAGGAACCCTGGCCGATCGCCGGGACAATGGTGCCGTTTCGCAACCGCACGGTGCGTGGTGGAGCGTCGGCGGCAAGAGCGGATGCACCTGATACCGTCACCATCATTGCGCCAGCAGCGGGCAACGACAAGCCGACTGTCGCGCAAAGCGAATTAAACTGACGCCGGTCGAGCAGATGCTTGTTCATATCTCAATCTCCACGCGCGCAGAACAAGGAATCACATAATCAGCTCTCGGGTCACCGCCTATCGAGAGGATCGGAATTGTTCTGCTTGCCGCTTTCGCTGCTAGTGCCGAAGCCAAGGTGATCGCAACGATTACCGCGACCTGGCGATTAACCAGATCAGCTGCGAGCAACGGAAGGCGATAATCTGAAGGGCGAGCCCTTCTTTAGGACGTCCGCGAAACCCGCCGCCCGAGATATTGCTTCAAGACCTCCGCGTTGCTCCGCTCTCCATCATGGGCGGCGAAGAGCAGCGTTACAGGCCCTTTGCGGGCGAGAGCAATCAGTTGCTTCAGTTCGTCCGTGTGATCGGCGAGCTCCGTTTCGTATCGCTTCCTGAACTCCGCCCACCGTTCCGGATTGTGCCCATACCATTTTCGTAACTCCGTGCTTGGCGCAATCTCTTTGAGCCACAGGTCGACCGACCCGGACTCTTTGCGGAGCCCACGTGGCCAAATCCGATCAACCAGCACCCGCGTTCCATCCCTCGGGGAAGCCTCTTCATAGACGCGCTTACTCTGTACCTTACCGCTCATCCTGACCCCTTCCAGTTGGTCACCGGCCGCGATGCCGCGCAGGCCCTCCAAGGCAAGGTTGACGAGCTCGTCGTCGGCTTCCGCCGAGCACACGGCATAGATCGGGTAAAAGAAGCTTGGCGCGCCGGCGACAAGATGCAGCTTCCCAGCGGCAATGTGGGGCGCAACGACGCGTTGGCGAAAATATCCTGATCCTCCGGCCTCGAGAATGTAGGTCAACGCCAGCGGGCCAAGGCCGACGAACAGACCGGGATTGTTATCCTCGGGGAAACTGAGCTCGTGCTGGTGGGCGAAGTCCGGCCCCCAGTCGACATAGACATAGCGATCCGGGTCGATCGCCTTGGCATCGGCGTCGGTCGTGACGAGGACGAGTTTTTCCTCCAGCAGCCGTTCAACCCGTGCGCCTGGCCGGTACTGCGGCGCATACATGATCGCGACATCGACTGCGCCCATTGACACCTGGCTGGTCAGACTCTCCGGCACGCCGACTTGGACCCGCAGCGCGACATCAGGCGCGGACCGGCGCATCCAGTGCAGCCATTCGACCAACCAGGGATGCCAAAGGCTCAGTTCGCCGCCGATGGAGAGAACAGCCCGGCGTCCCGGCGGCACCGCGACCTGATGGCGGGCGCGTTGCCAGAGCTGAACGAACGTCGGGGCAAAGCGCAGGAACTGTTCGCCGGCCGGCGTGAGTGACGCTCCATTCTTGTTGCGCATGAACAAGGGCCGGCCGAGGCGGTCCTCGAGGGCGCGGATACGGGCACTCACGGTCGTTTGGCTGACGTTGAGCTGTTTGGCGGCGCGCACGAAGCTGCGCGTTCTGACGATTTCCAGGAAGGTTCGCGCGAGCTCGATGTTCACGACCAGAGCGCCTCCGGTACCATCCTAGCAATTTTTTTGCATTCAAAAAACCATTAAATTCGTTTGATTGCATCAATCAAACGCGCCAAATGGCAAGCGGCTGTCCAAGGCCACGGCCGCTGCAGGCGGTCGCAAGGATATTGTTCAACAGAGAGGAGTGCACACGTGACAAAGAGCAATGGACACCTGAATGGACACCTGATGCCCGACCAAATCTCTTTCTACGACGAAACTCTAAAGAAACAGATAGAGGGTTGCTACACATACGATGGCAAGGCGATCCATGTCCGTTCGGTAAAATACGGCCTTAGAAGTGCCCCTGATGGCGGGCGGATCGATCATGTTGCACTGGATTTGTTTGCACAAGAGGTATTGGGCGAGTTAGCGCGCGATGCAGAAAAGGACTCCGCCAGACCACATAGTCTTTAAAATGGCCGCTTGAGCGCATTTGCGCGGAGCGTATGCTTTATGGTCCGAGCTGGTGGTGAAGGAGCGCAAAGCTTCGCTGCCGGTTCCGACAGCCGAACGATGCCGTGTGCCCACGCGACACGTGCTGGGAAAGTGCGAAGCCGTCGGTTTCGATCCATGGCCGACGGTTTTGCTGTGCTTCAGGAGACAAAATTTGAGCTGGTGATCAATAATAAGACAGCAAAGTCGCTTGGCATCAACATTTCCGGCAATGTGCTTTCGCTCGCCGACGCGGTGATCGAGTAAGCTGGCTTTCGACAGCCGATGTTTGCCGGCTGGACCGACAAGCGCGAAGACGGGGGTTTGCTTAACATTATGCTCCGACGCCTTGGGGCACCCATGCTGCAACGCAGTGCTTTGCCAGCCACCACGCCAGCAGCCGCGTGGCCTGCATGAGGTCCGCGAGCTCCATTTGCTCGGACGGATTGTGGCTGCCGTTGGCGTTGCGAACAAACAGCATTCCCATGGGAATGCCGGCCTGGGCAAAGGCGGCGGCATCGTGCGAGGCGCCGCTGCCGATCAGCCGGGTGGGGATGCCGAGCCCCGCCGCCCCTGTCTCGAAGCTCGCGCGGATCGCCGGCGCCACGGCCGCGACCGGTGCCCGTGTTGCTGCGCCGAGGTCGAATGTCACGCCGCGGCGCGCGGCGATCTCGCGTGCGATGGCATGGACGCGTTCCTCCAGCTCGGCGAGCGCGCGCGCATCCAGGCTGCGGGCATCGAGGCTGAACGAGACCTCGCCGGAGATTTTGGTCAAGGCATGCCGTTGCGGGTCGGTGAAGAATTTGCCGATGGTGAATGCCATGTCCCTGCCGGCAGCGTCCCATTCGCGCCAGAGGGCATCCAGGGCATGGACGAGATCGGCGCCGGCCACGACGCTGTCGTGGCGCCAAGCGCGCGGCACGCCGCCGCAATGGTCGTATTTGCCGATGATGCGCGCTGCGGGAAGCCGCCAGTTGCCGCGTATGCCGGTGACGATCCCGACCGGAAGCTTCTCCGCTTCAAGCACGGGTCCCTGCTCGATATGCAGCTCCAGGAATGCCGCGACGTTGGCTGGCTTGAGATAGGGCTCGCCCGATCGCAAGCGATCGGGATCCCCGCCGCAGGCGCGCAGGTGCTCCGCGAGCGTCTTGCCGGTGTCGACACGCGTTCTCTCCAGCACATCAGGCGCAAGCTTGCCGAGGGCTGCCGAGCTACCGAAGAACGTCGTGGTGAACCACACGCTTTCTTCCGCCCGAGCACCCATCACGGTGATGTCGCAGCGCGGCTCAAATCCGCTTTCCCTGAGCGCCTTGATTGCGATCAGACCGGCCACTACGCCCGCTGCGCCATCGAAGTTGCCGCCATCGGCGACGGAATCGAGGTGGGAGCCGACGATGACGCGAGGCTGCGTGCGATCGCGGCCGGCAAAGGTCACATAGGTGTTGGCGGCAGCATCTTGATCGACCAGAAATCCGAGATCGCGGCCGGTCTTCGCCAACAAACAATGGGCGAAGTTTTCGCCGGCGCCGTAGGCGTCGCGGCAGATGCCCCGTCCTCTGCTGGTACCCTCCCGCAAGGCGTCGAGCAGCGATCCCGCAAGCGTTTCCTGCTCGAGCACCGCGCCGGCCGTGGCAACAGCGGCATCGAGGCTTGGCAGATGCCCCTGAACGGTTGAGGTCACGCTGGGTCTGGCTCCTGTCGATTATGTACTGGTTTGCAAGATACATAATCGCGTGGTCCTGGGGGGAGGGGGAACACGCGGGTTGCGCTCCCTCTTCAGAACGCAGCTATTCTCACGATCTTCTAATGCGCGCGCAATCACCAAAAGCATGCTCGGAGCAACGCGCCAACGAGTAGGTTTGGGTATCCTCAGATCAAACGCCTGCACCGTTTGCAATCAGGGCCAGCTCGAGCTTCCTCGGCAATTGAACGGCAGCCTTGCGGTTTGCCGCGAGACAGGGCTGGCGGCCCTTCATTTCGAGCGCAAAAAACGAAGTGCTTTAATCTCTCCGACGGGTGATCCTCCCGCGGCAGCGATGGACGCAGATCGCTGCATGTGTCCAATCGCGCTTCACGGGAACCCGGAGTGCAGTTAATGGCGGAAGCAATTGTTGCAAAATACTTTGGCATCATCGACGCGGAGCAGCAACGAGCACTGAGTGGTCTCGAATTCGTGCGGGGGCTGGTGGACGGCAATTTGCCGCTCAATACCATGGCAAGGGCGCTCGGCTATGACATCATCGAGGTTTCGAAGGGACGCGTTGTCGCGGCGGCGAAAGCGCATGGCGGACATTTCAATCCGGCCGGCACAGTCCATGGCGGGCTTGCCGCAACCTTGCTCGATAGCTGCATGGGACTCGCTGTCCAGTCCGTGCTGGCCAAGGGATTTGCGCAAACAACGCTCGAATTCAAGATCTCCTTCGTCCGGCCGATCACGCTGGAGACGGGCTTGGTGAAGGCCGAAGGCAAGGTCCTTGCCTGCGGACGCCGCGTCGCCACGGCCGATGCAAGGCTCACCGACGAAGGTGGGCGCATCCTCGCGCACGGCACGAGCACGTGCTTGATCTTCGAGCACTGATTAACATCGCGAAAATGCTGCCCGTCAGTCAGCGACGCCAACGCGCCGCACATGCTCGGGCTGCGCGCGCGCAGCGAGCGGCCGCGTGGCGACCGCCCCACCGAGCAGTTTGATGAAGTCGCGCTGGTTCACTCGATCACCTCGTCGGCGCGCGCGAGCAAGGTCGGCGGCACCTCCAAGCCGAGCGTCTTTGCGGTCTTGAGGTTGATCACCAGCTCGTACTTGGTTGGTGCCTGCACCGGCAGGTCGGCTGGCTTCTCGCCCCTGAGAATGCGATCGACGTAAGATGCCGCGCGCCGATACTGGTCGAGCGTATCAGGCCCATAAGAGATCAGTCCCCCGCTGCTCGCGAAGAAAGGGTAGGGATAGACTGCGGGAAGTCGGTGCCGCGCCGCCGACGCGATGATCAGGTCGCGATGAACCGCCGCCGGCGCGCTCCCAGTCACGATCAAGCCGCCATTCGATCCGCGCGCAAATGCCGCGATGGCGCGATCGATCTCGCCGGCGTCCCGCATGCCGACCAAGCTCGCTTCTACTCCCAATGACGGCGCCATGGACTGGATTACCGCCCACTGGCCTATCCCGGCCGGGTCGGCCGCATCCCGCAAGACTGCTGCCCGTCTCACGCCAGGCGCGATCTCCTTCAGCAATTCCAGATATTTCCCGCTCATGCCGTACTCGAACGGCGTGAAGCCGGTGACGTTTCCGCCTGGACGCGCCAAGCTTTCGACGAAGCCCGCGCCGACCGGGTCGGGGGTCTGCGCGAACACGATCGGCACCGTGCGGGTCGCTCCCAGCAACGCTGGGACGGTCGAGCCGGCGGCGGCCAGCAGAACGTCCGGCGCGAGCGCGACCAATTCCGCCGCATATGTGCGATAGCGTTCAGCCTCACCCGCACCCCAGCGAATGTCGATGCGCGCGTTGCGGCCGACCGCCCAGCCCGCTTCCTGCAACCCCTGCAGGAACGCCGCGAGACGCGCCTGCCCTTCCGCATCATCTGCGGCGAGGTTCATGAGCACGCCAATGCGGCGCGTTTTCTCGCGCTGTTGCGCGTGCCCCGCCAACGGCCAGACTGCCGCCGTCCCGCCGAGCAGCGTGATGAGCTCGCGTCGCCGCATGTCGGCTCCCAAGCTAAGGAGGCGGCATTGTATCCGCTGAGACAGGTAAGTTTATAGGGGCTGGAGCCATTGCCGCAGTGCACCGCCAATGTCCCAGTTGGGTCTTGGTCGTGTGAAAACCCAGCGCCGTGGAGAGCCGATAGAATAATCGTCTTTTAGACCGGAAGTTTGCTACTGGGATACTCATGCGCCGCCAAGATGCCGTTAAGGACACACGGCGGTCGTTCACCCGGGGAACGCCACGCGGCTTGTTCGGCAGCATCGGCTTGATGGCAGCCCACTCACAGTCGGTGAGTTCATAGCGCATGATTCGAGCCCTCGCTTTTGGGGGCTTGAATCACGGCCTGGGAGTCGGTCCCAACGCGCCTTCGGCTTGTCGCCCTTTACGCCTAAAATCGCTTTTGGAGCCAAGCGGACATCAACCAGTAGGAAAAACCAGCTGGATCGGTCGAAAATGACCCGTTGCGGTCATCGGCTGGGTCGAAATCCCGCATCGCCGCAGTCCACTGCCGCACTGTGACGTGCTATTGTTATTCTGCGATCGGACCGGGAGGAGAGGCGATGGCAAACTGGAACAT